>Ga0207797_1000011_pt1 | contig 126625 bp, 102 predicted proteins | sample PRCRCaboRojoPR_6_FD_187275 | JGI IMG/M metagenome (GOLD analysis project Ga0207797, IMG submission 187275) | Marine sediment microbial community from Cabo Rojo, Puerto Rico - PR CR 10% Liquid 1 (SPAdes) | ecosystem: Environmental > Aquatic > Marine > Coastal > Sediment | place: Cabo Rojo...
CGGCTCGGCCGAGGTGACTTCCGATCCCGCCGTGCCGCTGGTCTGCGTCGTCAACCAGCAGCGGCCGGCCATTGGCACGGGCGCAGCCTACGAGGGCTTCGACCCGGCCGAGGCGAGCGACACGGTGGTTCTGCCCCTGATTCAGAGCAGAAACGGCAACGCAGCGAATGGGTGGATTTACACCTCCATCAACCTGGCTACCGCCGACGGCATGAGCCATCCCGTGACCTGCGACTTCAGGCCCTCACCGGGCTTCAGCGATCCCTCCGATGCAAGCGGCTCGGGAGCTTCGGTGGTGTTCCTGCAGAACGACATCTATGGCAACGGGGACAAGTACATCGGCGGCGCCGTGTGTAGCACCACCGATGGGGCTGGCCTCTTCGCCATCGTCAACCAGACGCGCCAGAACACCCCGGTCACGCCGCGCGACGTGCTCTCAGCCTATGACGGTTTCCCCGAGTAGGACCGAGCACAATCGCCGTCGCCTGATCTGACGAACAAAAGCTTCCCCTCCCGACGGGAGGGGAAGCTTTTTTGTTGCCAGGAGCATGCCTGAGCACGTCGGAGGACGACAGCAGGTCCAGGGAATCGAGAGCACAGCGGCTCACTGCGCCCCGTTGACACTGCCCTACGGCCCCGCCACGATCAACTCCCGCATCCCCTCGAACGTCTTCGGCCCAATACCCGACACGTTCTGGATCTCCTCGATCGTCTCAAACGGCCCATTCACCTCGCGATACTCAATAATCCGCCGGGCCGTTACCTCCCCCACGCCGGGCAGCGTCTCTAGCTCGCTCGCCGTGGCCGTGTTGATGTTCACCAGCGCTCCTTCGCCGCCCGCCGTGCCTCCGGAGACCACCGGCGGCGGGTTCGCCTCGCCCTCCCGCGGCACGTGCACGTGCTGCTGATCCTGCAGTTCCAGTGCTAGGTTGATGCAGGCCAGGTCGGCATCGGAAGCCGGCCCCCCCGCAGCATCAATGGCGTCCTGGACGATGCTTCCCCGAGGGAGTCGGCAGACCGCCGGATTCTGAACCGCACCGCTGACGTAGACTCGAATGGGCGCGGGGGTCGGTGATGGGGCGGAGGTCGACGTCGGTAGAGGGGTGGAGACGACAATAGGGGCGGCGGGCTCTTGGCCGCGCAGCGAGAAGTAGACGATGATCCCGCCGGCGATGAGCCCAAGCACGGAGCAGAGGGCAAGCAGGCTTATGTTCTTCGCAGTATCCTGTTCCGTCACCTCTGCTCCGTTGAGGGGTGTTAGTCAACCATCATAACGGTTTCTGCAGTACCTCAAGCAGCAACCGTACGCTGTTCTCCACGTCTCTCTCGTCCACCATCTCGGAGGGAGAATGGACGTAGCGGCAGGGCACGGAGAGACAGCCTGCGGGAACGCCGGATCGCACGAGCTGCACCGCCGCCGCATCAGTCGTGCCTCGCTCCAGGACCTCCAGTTGGTACGGGATCTCCGCCTCCTCGGCGCGGTCCACCATAAGCTGCCGGACCCTGGGATGAGCGATCATGCCGCTGTCCTGAACCTTCACTGCCGGACCCTCTCCCAACTTCACCGCCATAGGCTTCGACTCCGGCGTGTCGCCGGTGCGGGTCACGTCGACCGCGATTGCTATGTCCGGCTCAATCCCATAGGCCGACGTGCGCGCGCCGCGCAGGCCGACCTCTTCCTGCACCGCAAAGACGACGTAGAGCTCGTGCGGTGTCTCCTCCAGTCTGCGCAGCAGCTCAATCAGCACAGCGCAGCCGATGCGGTCATCCATCGCCTTGGACACCAGCCGCGTGCCTTGAGTCGCAAAAGGACGGACAAAGACGGCCGGATCACCAACCTGAACCGGGCAATCGTCCCGACTCGTAGCGCCCACATCGATGTAGAGCTGCTCCAGCTTGGGCACCTTATTGGCGTTGTCCCGCTTCTGTTCGACGCCGATCACGCCGATGGTGCCGTCCTCGAATGCGACCCGCGACCCGATACAAGTGAGCGGGCTCACGCCGCCGATGCTGGTGAAGCGGACAAATCCATCGTCATCTATGTACGTCACCATCGCGCCGATCTCGTCCATATGGGCGTCGAGAAGAACCCGCTTCCCCTCGCCGTCCGCCCCGGTGTCGCTGCCTGCCTTGTGGGCGATCAGGCTTCCCATGGGGTCGACACGAACGTCGTCCACCAGCGGCTCGACCTCAGAGCGGATCACCTCTCTGACTTGCTCCTCGGCTCCGGAAGGGCCGTAACTCTCCACCAGCTCGCGAATCAGCTCTCTCATGGTCTCTCCTTACTCCAAAGTCTCTCGCGTCAGACGCGACAGGGATTCGCGCATCAGACGCACAGTGTTGTTGAAATCCTCCAGGCTCAGAAGCGCCACCGGGCTGTGAATGTAGCGGCTGGGAACCGCCACCGTGGCCGATGGCACACCTTCACGGGCCAGATGAATCACCCCGGCGTCCGTTCCACCGACACCAGGTTGCTTAAACTGATGAGGAATGTCCAGGTCCTCCGCCGTGCTGGTCAACAAGCGCACCAGGCGACGGTCAGCGATGAAGGACCGATCCATAACCGTGATCGCTGGCCCGCCGCCCAGTCTCGTGGTCGGACTGCCCTCTTTTTCCTTGGGGATATCGTCGGCAATCGTGCCCTCCAATGCAAAGGCACAATCAGGATCAACGGCGAACGCCGCCACACGGGCACCGCGTAGGCCTACTTCCTCCTGAACCGTGAATACGGCATGAAGATCGAAGGCGAAGCGGTCCCCACGCAGAAGCTCCACCAGCACCGCACATCCGGCCCGATCGTCAAAGGCCTTGCCGGTAACCGTGCCGCCCAGCTCGCGATACTGAGTCGCAAAGGTGGCATAGGTGCCCAAAGGCGCGATCTCCTTCGCCTCATCCTGGCTCTTAGCCCCAACGTCGACCGCTAGCTCATCAAGCTTGGACACCTTCTTCATCTCGTCTGATTCCACGAGGTGGATAGGCTTGATACCGACGACGCCGGGGACTCGATCCGGTCCGACAGAGAGAACCAAGCCCGGCAGAAGTCGATCATCGATGCCGCCCACAGCGCGAACTTTCAACATGCCCTTGTCATCGTGGCCCACCACCATCAGACCGATCTCATCCATGTGGGCGGCCAGCATGACGCGCATCGGATCTTCACCAGTGCCCCGCTTAACGGTCAGCAGGTTGCCCAGCGCGTCGACCCTGACCTCATCCACGTGCTCTCGAACCGCGTCATGGAGAATCGACCGGACGTCGTCCTCGTTGCCCGAAACACCGTACGCCTCGGAAAGCTCTCTCAATATCATAGCTATTCACCCACTTTCCAAGCGATCTCATCTAGAAGACCTACCTCTGAGTCCGCAACAAAGGCGGCCAACAGGCGCCCCGCCCGCTCCACGTCCTCGGCCGCCAGAGTCTCGACAGGCTGATGCATATACCGTACCGGAACGGAGACGAGGAGCGTTGGTACACCCTCCCGAGTCACCTGAATGGCCCAAGCATCGGTCCCACTGCGGCCCGGGATGGGGTCGAGGTGGTAGGGAATCTCACGGTCCTCGGCCACGTCCTTCATTCGTTCCACGAGCTTCGGGTGGAAGTTGGGACCAAGAGCGATGGAAGGACCTTCCCCCAGGGGCAGAGTGCCGGTCTTGTTGACGCCGGGCTGCTCGGCGAACGTGACGTCCAACGCGATGGCCAGGTCTGGTGCGACCCCGTAGGCAGAGGTCAGCGCCCCTTTCAAACCCGTCTCCTCCTGGGCCGTCGCCACGGCCACTACGTCCCATACATGCTCAATGCGGCTCAACCGGTCCAGCGCCAATGTGATGGCGGCCACGCAGGCTCGATCGTCCAGCGCCTTGCCCGCCACGCGCCGGTTCTTGAGCTCGGACAGCTCACGGCGGATGGAGATCAGGTCACCGATGGAGACCAACGCCTCCACCTCCTCCTCAGGGAGCCCCACGTCCACGAAGATCTTGTCCAGGGGAACCGTCTTCTTGCGCTCCTCCTTGGGCAACACGTGAGGGGGGCGGGTGGCGACGACGCCCGGCAGGTCGCGGCGTCCGTGAACCGTCACCTCAAGCCCGAGCAGGACCCGACGATCCGTTCCGCCCACGCGAGCGATACGAAGAAAACCTTCTTCGATATCGGTCACCATCAATCCAACTTCGTCCATATGAGCCGCCAGCATCAGCTTGGGGCGCGGCTCCGGGCCGGATCCCTTCTTGAGAGCGATCAGGCTCCCCAAGTTGCCCTCATACATCTCATCAACGAGAGGTTCCCACATCTGGCGCACCAGATCTCGGACAGGCCCCTCAAAACCGGCAATGCCTTCAGCTTCGGAAAGCTGTTTCAGCAGAGCGATTGCTTCCACACTCATTCTCCTTTAGCTAGCTTCTTCAGGTGTCAAGGTGTTCGTCACCGCCTCAGCCCGCCCTTCGGCCACCGCATCGCTGCCAGCCCACGTCGTTGCGACCGCCCATGTTTCTCCGACCCTCGAGGTCTCTGTGACCGTCGACGTTGCCGTGGCACTCGGCGCTTCTGCCGTCGCCGTTGGGGTGGGGGTGTCCGGCGTCTCGGTGGTCGGGGTGGCGGTGGGCGTCTCCGTCGGTGTCTCGGTCGGCACAGACGTCGGGGTCGGTGTGTCCGACGGTACACTTGTCGGCGTGCTGGACGGCGTGCTCGTTGGTGTGGCCGTCGGAGCCTCCGTAGGGGTGACGGTCGCCGTGGGCGACGGGGTGAATGTCAGCGTGGGCGATGCCGTAGCCGTCGGCGTCGCAGACGCCGTCGGTGTAGCTGTCGGCGTCGACGTTTCCGTCGGCGTCGCGCTCGGCGTGGCAGTAGACGTGGCCTCGGACGTGGGCGTAAGAGTCGGCGGGAACCACTGCGTCGGCGTGGGCGGTAGTGTCTCGGTGGGCTCCCCTCTCTCTTGGGTGGGGCTGGGCGAGGGAAGCTCCGTGGGCGTCGCTGTGGGGGTAGGCGTCGGCGTGCTCGGTTCCTGCCGCAAGACTAAGGCCGATATGCCAATGCAGTAGCAAGGAAGAGTCAGGAGAATGATGCTCGCCAGCACCCAGTGTATGGGCCGCCAACCGTTTGTGTTAGGTATTGTGTCGAGCATCGTAACTCCCAAGGAATCCAGGTCTTGGACCTATCACGCTGAAGAGAGTCCCCTCGATGAGGTCCAAAGCGAGAAGTATGATAGCACCGCTAGAAGCATTTGTCAACGCCCGACAGGTCGTTTGGGGGCAAGTGTTGCTCGAAGATCCAGCTCGTGCACACGCAGTTGACGGATGGCGAGGGTGCCTGGCATTGACACTTGCACACGCAGCATAGCAGGTTATACTTGTGACCGTCATATCGCTGAAGGAGACTCAGGTCATGTCGAAGCGTCCTCGAAAGATCATAGCGGGGTTAGGTGTCCTCCTCATCCTCCTTGTTGCATCAGGAGGCGTGATCGCTGCCTACCCGCTTCTATACGCCGAGCGGATCTACCCGGGGGTTTACGTACGAGGCGTGGAACTGGGCGGTTTGACCGTGGAAGAGGCCACAGCTCTGCTGAAGAGCAGGTTTCCGACCCCCTCGCCCCCGGTCCTTGTCCTGGAGGGACCCGAACGCTCCTGGCAGTTCGACCAAGCCGCCACCGGTCGCCGGTACGACTGGGCCGCCACGGCGCAAGCAGCCTATCAGGAACCGCGCCAAGGCCCCTGGCACATCCGCACGCTGTCGGCGTGGCGCGTGCGGCTTGATGGCTTACCCGTGGAACTGCGCATCGATCCCGCTGACCCAGGTCACGTAACGAGGCTACTTAAGTCGGTAGCTGCTGAGATCCGTATGCCGCCGGCTGATGCAGAGCTGCGCATTGACGGTGATGGTGTGACCTGCGTGACCGGCGAAGACGGTCGCGCCCTGGACCTGGAAGCCACGTCCGACGGCGTGATGAAGGCCCTGGCGAAGGGCGCGGCAGAGGTAGAGCTGACTACCGTCAGCCTTCCCCCAGACCTGCCGGAGCCGGAACCAGGATGTGCGGAGGCGCGAAAACTCCTCTCCCGTCCGTTCACGCTCGTTGTCGACGATCCTCTGACCGGCTACAAAGCCGACTTCGAGGTTCCGCCGCAGCAGATTGCTGGGTGGCTGCGCTCCAAGGCGGCCGATGAAAGCATCGAAATCGTTATCGAGGAAGCTCAAGTCAGGTCGTGGCTGCAGGAGGTTGCACCTCAAGTCGGTTCCGAGCGAAGTCTGGACGTTGATGAAACGCTGGAAAGAGCTATGACGGCTCTGAGGGAGGGGAAACACCAGGCTCGGTCCGCCATTCGCCATCCCGAGACCACCTACGTCGTGGAGCCTGGGGACACGCTGTTCGACATTGCCTACAACCACGGCTTTCCACAGTGGCGGCTGGAGGAGGCGAATCCCGACGTGGAGCCCGATCAGCTGCTCATCGGGATGGAGTTGACCATTCCCTCCATCGACGTCCTCTTCCCTGAACCCCTCGTGCCAGGCAAGCGCATCGAGATCGATCTGCCGGAGCAGCAGCTCCGCGCCTACGAAGAGGATGAGGTAGTCTATGAGTTCACCGTCTCCAGCGGCATGACGAAGACCCCCACCATCGCCGGACAGTTCCAGGTGCTTTTCAAGGAGCCCGACGCCTATGCTCAGCGCTGGAGCCTGGAGATGCCCTACTTTATGGCGATCTATCATGAGCGACCGGGTTTCGCCAACGGTATCCACGAGCTGCCCATCCGCGCCGATGGCCAGCGGCTGTGGGCCAGCATTCTCGGTTGGCCGGCCTCCTATGGTTGTATTATCCTCGACGTGGGTGACGCCGAGAAGCTCTATAACTGGGCGCCGGTGGGAACGCTGGTACGGATCGAAGGCGTGGCACCCGGCACGCCCCTCTACGTGCCGACCTACGACGAGCAGGCTTCGGGACAGTGACGAGCAGCTGCTTGCTCACAGACAACTGTTACACCGCTCGACGCCTATGAATGACCGGCTTTCTCCTTCCATCGTCGTCCTCCTGGTAGTGCTCGTCGCTGTTTACGTGGGGATCGGGTCGCTCTATGCAACCTTGACACCCGCCTGGCAGGTGCCCGACGAACCCGCACACTACAACTACGTCCGCTCACTCGCCAAAGGACGCGGCTTCCCCGTCCTGGAGGAAGGCGACTACGATCAGGAATATCAGGAACGGCTGACGTCAGAACGCTTCCCCGCGGAGTTGTCCGTCAAACCGCTGACGTACGAGGATCACCAGCCGCCGCTCTACTACCTGCTGGCGACCCCGGTCTACCTCCTCTCTGGTGGAGCACTGCTGCCGCTGCGGCTGCTCTCCGTTGTACTCGGCGCGGTGCTGCTGATCGTCGCCTTTGGTACAGTGAGAACCCTCTTCCCCAAGCGCCCGGAGTTGGGACTGATGGCTGCTGCCCTCATCGCCTTCATTCCCCAGCACGTTGCAATGACGGCCGGGGTGAACAACGACATACTGGCGGAGCTGGTCGTGGGGGCGACGCTCTGGGCTCTCCTCGTCTATCTCGGCGGTCAGACCGATCGACCATGGGCCTCGGGCCTCCTCGTGGGCACAGCGCTGCTGACCAAGACCACAGCCTACGTGGTGGTGGGCGTCGCTGTGGGGGCAGTCCTCATGCGCTGGTACCGCGAAGACCGGACGTGGCGGTGGACGGCGGGACAGCTGGCGTGGCTCTTCATCCCCGCCCTGCTCCTTTCTGCTCCCTGGTTCATCCGGAATGGATTGACCTACGGGTGGAGCGATCCGCTGGCACTGGCGCGACACGAAGCCGTCGTCGAGGCCCAGCCTCGCTCCTCGGACTGGTTGACGGTGCACGGTTGGGCAGGCCTCCTCAAGATTCTGGCCCGCACGACCTTCCAGAGCTTCTGGGGTCAGTTCGGCTGGATGGCTGTACCTCTTCCCGCACGAATCTATCGAGCCTTGTTGCTGCTCTCCATCCTCCTGGCAGCAGGCTTTCTCGTTTGGCTGATCCGCTATCGAAAGCTCTCCCGCGACCGTCCCCTGGCGGCCTACGGCTGTCTCCTCCTGGGTCTCTCAGCCGCGTTCACGTTCTCCGCCTTCATCTGGTACAATTTCACCTTCGTCCAACACCAGGGACGCTATCTGTTCCCCGCCCTCATCCCCCTGGCTACAGCAGCAGCGTTGGGTCTGGAGACGTTGTCGAGCGTCTTACCGAGATGGCTCCGTCCGTGGGCCCTGAGCAGTCTTTTCGCTGCCCTGGCGACCTTCGACGTCTACTGCCTTTTCAAGATCGTCTTGCCAAACCTGTGAGGTGAAGAATGGAAAGCATTGAGCCGGGCTTAAGTGGAGAAGTGAAGAGGATCGTGACCGAGAGCGACACCGCCGAGCGCTGGGGTAGCGGGTTGGTGCCGGTATTCGGCACGCCGTCGCTGGTGGGGCTGATGGAGAATGCGGCGGTCGAGGCGCTGGAGGGGCATCTTCCTCCGGGGCGGACCTCGGTGGGCGGGCGGATGGACGTGCGCCATCTCGCTCCCACGCCGGTAGGCATGCGCGTCCGCGCACACGCAGAACTCGTGGAGATTGATAATCAGCGGTTGGTGTTTCAGATCGAGGCCTGGGACGAGGTAGAGCAGATCGGCGAGGCCACTCACGAGCGATTCGTCATCGAACAGGAAGCGTTTGTAGCGAAGGCGGAAGCAAAGAGGAGGTAGACAACGCTGCCTTCTTCCATTCAGGCCTGACGACAGCGCAAGCGCATCGTCCAGAACCCCCGTTGCCGTTAGAAATCGGGGGTCCGCTCCGAACGTTGGCGGAAGACCTTCAAGGGCGGGACTCACGACGCCAGTACCGCTCTGCGGGCGCCCCTGCTCCAGTCTCCTTCGCAAAGACTCGTACCGCCGCCGCCATCTCGGCTTCACTCTCCCAGAACGTGCTGATCTGCGATCTATAGCGAGCAACAGCCGCAATCTTCGCTTCCAGAGCCTCCCGGGACAGGTAGACAAGCTCGGACGTCCACTGCCCTGCCGATACGGCATCCCTAACCTTTCGCGGCTCTGCCGCATACGGGAAATCCTCGTAGTAAGTGAGCTGCCTGCCGCATCCCTCGGCCGCTCTTCGCACTATCCGGTGATCCACGTGTTGGCCCACCCCGAGGGGGGCGTACAACACGCCCTCGGGCCCCAGCGGGAGCCTCCCCATACGATCCGTTAGCTCTTGGATCAAGCCCGCTTCTGAAGGGTGGATTGGGCCCCAGAGCGACTCCTCCCTGGTGTATAGGTGGCTTCCCTCAGGCGTGGTCCGGTAGACGCAGTCCCCATATCGCCAGTGGACCGCTTCTGCTCCTAGAAGAGCGAGGGCCTCCTCATCCTCCTTTTGCCGCTGCGCAGCCGCCCCCACCGGCTGATCCCAGCGCGCGTGCAGTTCCTTGGCATAGGAAGAGAGCGGTGGCTCAGGCACACCGGCGAAGATGGATACCACCGCGACTGACGCACCGGTTCGCACCTGCTGTGCGACGCGGCCGCCGCAGGAGAGGACCGCATCGTCCAGGTGAGGAGAGAGGTAGATATGAGCAAATCTGCGGGTACCACCCATGGAGAAGGAATCGTACCACGGGTGATGCAGGTTGCCAACTGGTGCCCAGATGGGCGTAGCTCGGGCCCATCGTGGACAGGCCGATCGACAGAGAAAAACGGCAGGGCCCGCGGAGGTTCGAAGGAGCCCGGGTTGGGAAGGGAATCGCTTCGACCGTCCGCGAACACCCCCAGATTGGCCCCGCCGCAGGAGGCTGGTATAATCATGGAAAGAGAGGATCATCGACCTAAGGAGCTTGAGCAGACGGGACTGACGAAGGCTGATGGAGCAAAAGGTGATGACAGTAGAAGTCAAGCTATTTGCCACCCTTCGCCGTCACTTCCCTGACCTGGGAGTCGGAGAGGCGATGACCGTTGACCTGCCAGGGAATGCCACCCTAGGGCAGCTGTTGTTGACCCTAGACCTACCGGAGGAACAAGTCAAGGTCATGTTCGTCAACGGCATCGTTCGCAAACCAGACTATCGGTTGAGCGACGGGGACGAGGTCGGTGTTTTCCCCCCGATAGGAGGAGGGTAGCGCCACCGTGACCGACAGCAAACGCACCTCGGACGCGGGGGCCAACGGCCGCAGGACGCGCCGCGTCTCCTTCCAGGCCGCCAAGGACGGGCCTACGTTGAAGGGTGTGCTCCATTTGCCGCAAGAGGGATCTGGCCCCTTTCCTGCTGCTGTCGTCTGTCATCCACATACGATGATGGGCGGCAACATGGGCAATGGAATCGTCGTCAGCCTGTGCCTTGAACTGGCAGTGGCTGGCTGGGCGGCGCTGCGGTTCGACTTCCGGGGAGCGGGGAGCAGCGAAGGTAGCTTCGACGAGGGAAACGGGGAGATGGACGACGTGCAGGGAGCCGTTGACTTCCTTTACGTTCAAACAGAAATAGATCCAGACCAGCTGGTGGTAATCGGTTATTCCTTCGGCGCCGGGGTGGCCCTGCACCACGGCGCTCGGGATCAACGGTTGCGCCGTCTGGTCGGCATCGCTCTGGTGAAGCAGCATTACGATGACCCGTTTCTCGATACAGACCGCCGTCCGAAGCTCTTCATTGCCGGAGAAGAGGATCCCTGGGTGCCCGTCCAAGCACTCCAGAACTACGTCGAGCGCCTTGAGCCCCCAAAGAAGCTGCACATCGTCAGCGGCAGCGGACACCTCTTCTCAGGACACGTGGAAGAGGTGACGGACGTGACCGTCGACTGGCTGACAGGATAATGAGAACGGCCGCCTCTCCTCCCGGTGGAGCTCGCAGCGGCCTCACCGGAGGCTTGCCAGACGAAGCGGAATCCACTTCGTGCCGAAACTGTGTCCGACCATCAGCAGGGCGTTTGCTGCTCCTCGCAGTAGCTGCGCTCACGGCATGCTCGGTCACCCCCTCGCCGTCGTCAACCCCGTCGCCGGCCGCGAAGCTCTCCGCCGTTGAGCCAGACGTGACGTCGGTAGCCGCCTTCCCTGCGATAGAATCGGCTGCCTCGGCCGCCAGCGCCAGAGAAACGCCTGCCCTCCCAATCCGCACGCCAGCGCCGACACCTACGAGAACAGCTACGCCTCCACCTCTGCCTGAAGCTTGTCTCCGACAGCAGTTCGCCGACGACATTCAGGCCTGCGAGGCGGCACCGGGCTATGATATCGAGCTGACCCTTCATCCCGACACCGCGGAGGTGAGGGGAAGCCAGCTCATCACATACACCAACGCAGAACAGGAGGCGCTGGACGCTGTTGTGCTTCGCCTCTTGCCCAATGCCCCTGGCTATGGCGGTACCATGACCGTTACCCACCTCCTGCTGAGCGAGCAGTCGGTGGTTCCGGAGACCAGACAGGAAGGCACCGTGATGCGCGTTCCTCTCGAGCCTCCCCTGGAGCCAGGCCGGATGGTCAAGTTGAGTATGGATTTTGCCGTCGAGGTGCCTACCACCGCTATCTCCGGCCACGGACTCTTCTCCTACATCCGAGGGGTAATGGCTCTGCCCACCGTCTATCCTCTCATACCCGTCTACGATGAAAGGGGATGGCATACCAATATCGCTCCGGTGCATGGAGACGACGTCTTCTCTGACGTAGCCATATACAACGTGACGGTGACCGCGCCATCGGGCTTCACGCTGGTCGCCACCGGCGCTTGCGACGACCGGGAGGAAGGAACACGGGTGTGTGAGGCAGCGCCAATGCGGGATTTCACCGTCATCCTGGGAGAGAATTACGAGCGTGCCGCGAAGAAGACACGAGGCGTGGTGATCAACAGCTACTTCTACGAATGGCATAGACCGGGTGGAGAGAAGGCACTGGACGTGGCCGTCGGCGCGCTGGAGGCCTTCAGCGACCTCTTCGGGCCCTATCCTTATACAGAGCTGGACGTGGTGGAGACACCCAACTACCTGGGAGGGATGGAGTACTCGGGTCTGGTGGTCGTCGAGGATGGGCTCTACCCCGCTATCTCGACGGTCGAATGGCTGACGGCCCACGAAGTGGCGCACCAGTGGTGGATGGTGGTCGTGGGCAACGATCAGGTCAACGAGCCTTGGCTGGATGAGGCGCTTACCCAGTACAGCACCATGCTCTACTACGAGGCGGCTTACGGTAAAGGACGGGCTGAGGCTATCCGGAACTCGGTCTTCCTGCAGACGTACGAAGCTCTCAAGAGGGCAGGTCGCGACATGCCGGCCGGCCTGGCGGCAGATGCTTATCCACCGGGCCTCTATTTCGACATCGTCTACGACAAAGGGGCGCTCTATTTCCATGAGCTGCGGGAAAGGCTGGGAGACGACGTCTTCTTTGACATGCTCCGGACGTACTACAGCCGCCATCGATATCAGATTGCTACCTCGGAGACGTTTCTGGACACAGTGGAGGATGTGACGGGGGACCGCCACCAGGACCTATATGAGAAATGGATCAGTGGAGACGATGAACAAGCGTAGCAATCTACCAGGTCTCGGAAAGAAGATGAGTATCTGCGCAGACCGACTGAAATCGTCACTCTTTCCTAAGCCTTGCCTGGCAAGCAGAAGACAACGCTCAGGAGCCGATCTAGCGGAGCCGCCGCCGCCAATGGTCAATGGGAGAGAGTGGTCACGTCGTTCCCTGCTCCAGTTGGCCCTCGTCGCAGGGATTCTGATCCTTGCCGCTTGCCGCACTACGCCCACGCCGACGGTCACGAGGGGAACACCTGCGGATGCCACAGCAAGCCCGGAGCCTACCACTGCAATGCCGGAGAGCGAGGCGACGCCCCAGGCGACGGCCTCAGATACGGGCCCCTCGACCGCCGCGCCCACAGCGACTCTCGATCCGAGGGCTGTCACCGCGGAACCGGTAGAGGGATATTCACCCACACTCTCCTACGACCGGGTGCTCAGGCCGTCATTTCAAGCGGTGGACGAGCAGTTCCCCGACGCGACTCGCTATCGACTGGATCTCGCGCTGAATCCCCAAGAAGGGATGCTCTCGGGCAGCCAGCACATCCGCTACACCAACACGGAGTCTGTCCCGCTAGAGGTGCTTTACCTGCGCCTGTTTCCCAATACCCCGGGCTACGGCGGCGAAATGGTGGTGACCAGCCTGACCGTCGCGGGCGAGGAGACTGACCCGGTGCGCGAGCTTCGGGGCTCCGCGCTGCGGGTGCCATTGGAAACGCCTCTGGACCCCGGGGCAGAGGTCGACCTGACCCTCGGCTTTACGCTGGCACTGCCGATGGAAGGCCGAGCGGGAAACGATGAAGAAGCCTCCCAGGGCTACAGGCAGCTGGGCATCTACAACGGCGTCACTGCGCTGGCCAACGCCTATCCCATCATCCCGGTCTACGACGAAGACGAAGGATGGAACGTGGAGCTAGCCCCCACCTACGGCGACGCCGTCTTCTCCGACGTGGCGTTCTATGACGTGGCCATCACAGCGCCGGAGGCGATGGCCCTCACTGCCTCTGGCGTCTGTACTGTGACCAGCGTGGGAACTGCAGAGACCACGTGGTCGTGCGCTGCCGCCCCGATGCGAGACTTCAACGCCGTCCTGGGCGACGATTACCGGGTGGAGAGCCGCGACGTGGAGGGAATCACCGTCAACAGCGTGTTCTATGTCGAGCACGAGGAAGGTGGTGAAGCAGCACTCGATTACGCCACCCGAGCCGTGCGCCTCTTCAATACCCACATCGGCCCGTATCCTTTCACCGAGCTTGATGTCGTAGAGACCCCCACGCAGGCCGGGGGGATCGAATACCCCGCATTGGTGGTGATCAACCAGGGGTACTACGAATCCCCCCGGGCTGTGGGCGATCGAATGGAATGGGTCGTCGTCCACGAAGTCCTCCATCAATGGTGGTACAGCCAGGTGGGCAGTGACCAGGTGGATGAACCCTGGCTTGACGAGGCACTCGTGCAGTATTGTACGCTGCTCTATTACGAGGAGGTCTACGGACAGGAGACAGCGGAGAGATTGGTGGAACGTCTCTTCCAAGAGGCTTATGAACAACTCCAAGAGACGGGACGCGATCAACCGGTGGGCCTTCCCGTGGCGTCATACAGCAGAGACAATTATGGACTCGTGGTCTACCAGAAGGGGGCTCTCTACTTCCACCAGTTGCGCGAGGAAGTGGGTCTCGATACATTCTGGGAGATCCTGCAGACCTATTACGAGCAGAACCGCTACCGTATCGCCGAGCCCGAGGATTGGCTGACGGCTGTGGAAGCGGTCACCGGCAGCGAGCATCGCGCGCTCTACAAGCAGTGGATCACCGAATGAGGAGTCCAGCCCCCTATGCTGACAGACCTTGACCGTCCCCTCAACATCGCTCACCGCGGCGCCAGCAAAATCGCTCCGGAGAATACACTGGCTGCATTCGAAAAGGCCGACGAGGTTGGAGCCGACGGCATCGAGTTCGACGTTCATCTGAGCGCCGATGGGGTGCCGGTCGTCATCCACGACGCCACCGTAGACGCCACCACCGGTAGCAGCGGCCGAGTGCGCGACATGACGGTGAGCCAGTTGAAGAGGTTGGATGCCGGGTCAACCTTCGATCCAGCCTTTGCCGGGGAGCGCATTCCGACGCTGGCAGAGACGCTGGAGACGTTCGGAGAGAGGCTGCTCCTAAACATCGAACTGAAAGAGATGAGCGTCTTCGATCGGGGCCTGGAGCAGACGGTCGTCGACCTGGTCGAGGAGTATGGTCTGCAGGATCGGGTCTTCTTCTCCTCTTTCAACCCCTTTGCCTTGCGCCGAGCCCAGGATCTCGCCCCCCGTATCCCGACCGGGCTGTGCTACATGTATGCTCGCCGGCCGTTTCTTCACCTGGCAAGCCTGATTATGGCAAGGCGGAACGCGGCTTTCCATCCGTATCACCCGATCGCGGACGAACAGCATATTAGCTGGGCCAGGGCACACGACAAGCGAGTTAACATCTGGACCGTGGACGATCCCGCTGACATGCGCCGCTTCATCAGGTGGAGGGTGAACGGGATCATAACGAATGTGCCGAGTGTCCTGCGCCAGGTCCTGGAAGAGGAAATCTCAGGGGGCACATCGGACACCCCCGCTGGGCTCGGACGCCGCGTTGGGCACGGGATCTGAGACGGCATGGAACCAGCTGATCCCCAAGAGCCCTCCAGCCTGGGCGAGATTCTTCACCCTCCCGGCTATCGGCCTCCCCTGCTCCACTTCGCCCTAGTTTTCACCGAGCTGCTGGGCCGAGTTCCTCCCCTCATGCTGACGCCGGCCTGGTTGGCTCTGGCCGCCATCGCCTGCTGGCCGTGGGATGGCCTTCGCGCCCCGGCTGCCGGCCTCTTGCTTGTCCTCACGTTGGTCGACGGTCTCGGCTTGGCCCTCCTGCCCCGTCTGGGGCGGTCTTTCGGCCCGGTGACCCCGCCGCTGCTTGCGTTGGCCGTCCTCTACACCGGGATCACGTTCACGGCAGGACTAGCCTGGGGCACTCTGCCCGCATTGATAGCCGTGACCGCTTTTCAGTTGAGCATCACCGCCGCGGTCTTCTACGCGACCTGGATCGAACCGTTCCGCATAGGGGTGACGCGCACTGCTTTGCGCTCTGCGAAGCTTGATGGCGAGCCACCGCTCCGCCTCCTCCACGTCAGCGACCTCCATATCGAAGCCTTTACGCCTCGAGAGAGGCAGCTCCTTGATCTGATCACAGACCTCGAACCGGACGTGATCGTCTTGACGGGGGACTACCTCAACCTCTCCAGCGTGCGCGATCCAGACGCGCACGCTGATGCCCGGCGTTTACTGACCGAGGTCTGCCAGCGATCTCCCGGCCCCGTCTACGGCATCACTGGAAGCCCCCCGGTGGATCTAGAGGGTATCGTGCCGGATATCTTCGCCGGCACGGACGTAAGGTGGCTCCTGGACGAGGCGGTGACCTTGAATCTCAGGAACCAGACCATCTGTCTCGCCGGATTGCGGTGCAGTCGCGAGCGCTCGCAGGCTGTTCCCCGACTGCGGCGTCTTCTAGCGGACGTCCCCGAAGATCTATTCACGCTGCTTCTCTATCACTCCCCTGACTTGATGCCAGAAGCTGTCGATCTCGGCGTGGATCTCTACCTCTGCGGTCATACCCACGGCGGCCAGCTTCGCCTCCCACTGTTTGGCGCTCTCGTCACCAGTTCAGCTTTCTGGAAGCGTTACGAAATGGGGCGATACGTGGAGGAGGAAACCACCCTCTACGTAAGCCGAGGACTGGGAATGGAGGGCCTGGGGGCTCCTCGTGCTCGTTTTCTCTCGCCCCCAGAGGTTATCTTCTGGTCCCTGTCTGGCGGTTGAAGGCCGCGTTACCATCCGCCCTACCACCGCACAGGATCCTCTGTCAGGACACGCTCATCTGGGTCGCTCCGTGAACCCGTTGGTCGAGAGCAGGTAAGAAAAGCCCCTCCGTAGTAAGACCTCTCCCTCGCCCACCCGGCACCAAAGGAGAAGATGCTGCTTGCAATCCGTCTATCAAAGCACATTGCTCAAGCCGGATACCGACAGCTTTCTGGGAAGCGATAGATGGCGATTTGATAGGTTTTGGGAGAGTGTTTGTGGTATAATTTCGAACGCATCGACCGGCGGAGACCTGAGTCGTCCGGCGGTCTTAGTGTGTTATGACGTCTACAGACGCTGTACGAGACAAAATGATGAGGGAATCGTCCCGGTTCGCAGGTTTCTACAAGAAGACGCTCGCAGAGCGTGTTCAGATCGTCTCTCAGTGGGCGAATCTGACCGCGGAAGAGTCGGCCGTCCTGCGCAGCGGGATGGGCCTCGACCGCCAACGAGCCTCGGAGATGATCGAGAATGTGGTGGGTCTCCACGCCCTCCCGTTGGGCATCGCTGTCAACTTTCTGATCAACGGCCGCGACGCGCTGATACCGATGGCGATTGAGGAACCATCTGTTGTGGCCGGCGCATCCCTGGCGGCGAAACTGGTCCGCGCCGGTGGCGGTTTCAGGGCGACGACGACGCCGCCGGAGATGATTGGCCAAATTCAAGTGCTAGAGGTCGAGGATCCACACTCCGCGCGTTTCGCCATTCTAGCAGCGCGTGAGGAGTTGCTGGCGCAGGCGAACGAGACCGATCCAGTGTTAGTAGAGCTGGGCGGCGGCGCGCGCGACCTGGAAGCCCGGGTCATCGAGTCATCGCCGGTGGGACCAATGGTGATCATTCACCTGATAGTCGATTGTCGCGACGCCATGGGCGCCAACGCGGTGAACACCGCTTGTGAAGCTCTTGCCCCTCACGTCGAGCGTATTACCGGAGGACGGGTCCGGCTGCGGATTCTCTCCAACCTGGCGGACAGGCGCCTGGCGCGGGCCCACTGTGTCGTACCGGCCGATGAGCTGGCTTTCGAATCGTTTTCTGGAGAGCAGGTTGTACAGGGCATCGTCGAGGCCTCAACCTTCGCCGCCGTTGATCCCTATCGAGCTGCGACGCATAACAAGGGCATTATGAACGGCGTAGACGCGGTCGTGGTCGCCACCGGCAACGACTGGCGGGCGGTCGAGGCTGGGGCTCACGCTTATGCCGCTCGCGACGGTCGATACACCAGCCTGAGCAGTTGGGCTCAAGACGATGAGGGAAACCTCGTCGGGACAATGGAGATGCCATTGACCGTGGGCACAGTGGGTGGCGCGACGCGGGTGCACCCGACGGCTAGAGTCGCTCTCAAGATCCTGGGAGTGGAGACAGCCCAAGAACTAGCGGAGATGATCGTTGCGGCCGGATTGGGACAGAATCTAGCCGCACTGCGAGCACTGGCCACCGAGGGCATACAGAAGGGGCACATGGAGCTCCACGCTCGCCAGGTAGCCATCGCCGCGGGTGCCCGTGACGCGGAAGTTGAACAGGTGGCGAGCGCGATGGTCCGTCAGGATACCATCCGGGTCGATCGAGCGCACACCATCTTGTCTCAGCTGCGCGAAGAAGCGGGGGAGTGAAGTAGCAGGCATGACCGAAAAGTCCCATTGCGTTTCACCAAGAAACCATGCTACACTTGCAAGGGGACATAGACCAACCGATTATTGGATCGAGCAGATCGTATCTAGCATAGTACGCAACTTATGATGACAGGACGACAAGAATCGAACCGCAGCATGACACAGGATAGAGCAGTAGAGATGCTCAAACCTGACCGCGACGTGGGGATCGTTGGCTATGGAGCCTACGTGCCCCGCTACCGCCTTCCGGCTGAGGAGATTGCTCGTGTGTGGATGGACGGAAAAGGCGGGACGCCGGTCAAGGAGAAGTCAGTGCCGGGACCAGATGAGGACGTAGCCACCATGTCCGTCGAGGCCGCTCGCAACACCCTGGCCCGCGCTCATGAGATGGATCCCAGACAGATCCGTGCTGTGTGGGTCGGCAGCGAGTCCCATCCCTACGCCGTTAAGCCTACCTCAACGATCGTGGCCGAGGCTATCGGCGCGACGCCCTACACGCAAGCCGGGGATTGGGAGTTCGCGTGTAAGGCGGGCACAGAGGCGGTCCAGGCAGCTATCGGCTTCGTAGGCTCGAAGATGGCCCGGTACGCATTGGCCATCGGTTCAGACATCGCTCAGGCCCGCCCCTCAGACGCCCTCGAGTATACAGCAGCTGCTGGGAGCGCCGCATTTCTACTGGGACCGGCCGAGGAGGCGCTGGCTGTTCTTGAGGGGTCGCTTTCCTATGCCACCGACATCCCTGATTTCTGGCGCAGGTCCTACCAGCGATACCCCTCTCACGGAGGCCGATTCACCGGACAGCCGGCCTATTTCACGCACATCGCGGGCGCCGTCGAGAGGCTCTTGGAGGCCTTGGATGCCGCACCCGAAGACTTCGACTACGCCGTCTTCCACCAGCCTAACGTGAAGTTCCCGCTGAAGATAGGAAAGAGGCTGGGGTTCACGATGGAGCAGCTCAAGGACGGATTGCTGGTCAATGAGATCGGTAATGCCTATGCCGCTTCCTCACCTCTAGGCCTGACGGCTATTCTCGACGTCGCGGAGCCCGGTGACCGAGTGCTGGTGGCGAGCTACGGTTCCGGAGCCGGTTCCGACGCGCTATCGTTCCGCGTCACCGAAGCAGTCTCGGATCGCCGCCAGCGAGCACCGTTGACGCGCGACTACATCGGTCGACGTGCTGAAGTTGACTATGCCACCTACGTGCGTTACACTAAGAAGTTGGTGAAATAGGAGGTATGACCCCCTACCGGCGTTCGGTAGGGTGGTTTTGTGCATCGCCTAAGAAGGACCAGGGCGTACATCCGATCGAGATAGAGCAGACAGAGTAAGTGAATCAATGAGAGACGTTGCCATCATCGGAGCCGGACAGACGGAAGTCGGGGAACACTGGGGCGTTAGCCTGCGCCACCTGGCGTTGGAAGCAGTCCAGGCTGCCATGGCTGACGCTGGTGTGATGAACGGCGATGCGCTATACGTGGGAAACATGCTCTCTGGTGAACTGGAAGGACAGGAGCACCTTGGCGCGCTCGTTGCTGACTTCGCCGGACTGCGCGGCATCGAGGCGTTCAAGATTGAGGCGGCGTGCGGTTCGGGCGCCGCGGCGCTGCGCATGGGCTACATCGCTGTCGCCGGAGGATTGGCCGACATTGTGATTGTGGCCGGCGTGGAGAAAATGACGGATACGCTGGGGGTCGACACGACAGCGGCACTGGCTATGGCCGCTGACGCCGACCACGAAGCCGCGCATGGGGCGTCCTTCGTCACGATCAACGCACTTCTGATGCGGCGGTACATGCACGAATATGGCTACAGCCATCAAGCCTTCGCCCCCTTTGCCGTAAATGCGCATCGGAATGCGGTCAATAACCCATACGCTATGTTCCGCTTCCCGGTGAGCAGCGACAAGTTTGCTGAAGCACGTATGATCTCGGATCCGATCAACCTGCTGGACAGCTCGCCAATCTGCGACGGCGCCGCTGCCGTGGTGCTGGCGCCGGCTGATCAGGCTCAGAATCACTCGATGGCCCCGGTGCGCATCGCTGCCTCCGCCGTCGGAACCGACACGGTCGCTGTCCACGATCGCCGAGACCCTCTGTTGCTCGAAGGGGCGAAGCTTTCGACAAAGCGAGCATACCAACAAGCTGGCGTCGGCCCTGACGACGTGGACCTCTTCGAGCTCCACGATGCGTTCAGCATCATGGCTGCGCTGAGTCTGGAGGCGGCCGGATTCGCTTCTAGAGGAAAAGGACTCGAATCGGCCCTGGAAGGGGAGATCGGCATTGATGGCAGAATCCCTGTGACGACGATGGGAGGGCTAAAGGCACGCGGGCATCCTGTGGGCGCCACCGGCATCTATCAGGTAGTCGAAGTGGTCCAACAGCTTCGGGGCCTGGCTGGAAAGAATCAAGTGGCGGACGCCAGGCTGGGTATGGCTCAGAACATCGGAGGCAGCGGCGCAACGGTTGTGACACACATCCTGGAGAGGATGATTGACTGAGTAGGCGAAGACTACTATTGGTTCTACCAAGGGTTTAGGAGATAGGAGGTCAGGTATGAACAGCATTCCCAAGAACTGGAGACTGCAGGAACAACGGTATCGGCTGGTTGGAGAGATCTGTGAGAAGTGTGGTGCCAAGATCTTCCCGCCCCGCGATGTCTGCCCCGAGTGCGAAACCGTGGAGCAGAAGGAGGTCGCTTTCAGCGGCCGCGGCGAGGTCTACTCTTACAGCACAGTCTACCATCCACCGCGAGGTTTCGAGGAGTTCGCACCCTACACGGTGGCGTTAGTGCAGCTCGAGGAAGGGCCAATGGTCACCGCCCAGCTCACCGACATCGACAGCGACCAGATAGAGATTGGTATGCCGGTGGAGATGGTGACACGCCGCATGCAAAGCAGCGGTGAAGAAGGCGCGATCATCTACGGGTATAAGTTCCGACCAGCGGTCCCATCAGCGGCCCCTTAGGCCTGATTCTGCTCTGCATTGAGCGAGACTGCAAACGACTATCCAGCGCGCCCGACGACCTGTCTCACCGCAGAGTCCCCAAGCAGGGCATCCGGATTGAGACAGGTCTGGTCGGAGCGGCGTGCCCCATCTAGTCTGGTTTCCTCCCCCACTCTCGGCCCAGCTCACATACCGTAGAGCTCCAGCTCCGTTTCGGCCGTGAGCCGCGGCTTTATTCGCTCTACCCTTCCATAACAGCGCCGTTGGAGTATAATCTAGCACACAGACCAGAAGAGTGGGTCTGGTTATCAGAGTAGAAGCTTTTTCCTAACCAGGGCGGGTTTGCTACCCGCCTGGTTGAGACATCTCTCCCCCCGAACCCTGCTCGGGGTGCACGAGAGTCTCTCGCAGCGGGTGTCAGCTGATTCCGTAGGTTTGCCGTCAAGACCGTCCGTTCGCGCAGTCTTCAACGTGGGAATAAAGCAGCTTCTTATCAGATTGGGAGGACAACGATGCTAGATCGCATTCACTGGCTGGGTCACGACTCCTTTCGCGTCGACGGCCCCCAGACAGTATACTTCGATCCCTACGAGCTGGAGGGAGAGAACCCCGAAGCAGACCTGATCCTCGTCTCCCACGACCACGGGGACCACTGTTCGCCGGAGGATATAGCTCAGATCCAGGGCTCCGATACCGTCATCGTCACTGTTGCGTCTGCCGCCGATAAGCTTTCGGGGGACGTGAGGGTGTTGGAACCTGGGGACACAATCCAGGTGAGAGGCATCGAGGTGCACGCCGTACCCGCCTACAACGTGAACAAATTCCGCAGCCCCGGGGAACCGTTCCATCCTAAGGAGGCGGGTTATGTCGGCTTTGTCGTCACCTTGGGCGGAAAGCGAATCTATCACGCCGGAGATACGGACCATATCCCGGAGATGGCGGATCTCGAGGAGATTGACTTCGCTCTTCTGCCTGTCAGCGGCATCTATGTGATGACGGCTGAGGAGGCGGCGGAGGCTGCCGGGGTCATCAATCCAGACGTGGCCATTCCTATGCACGTGGGCAGAGGCATTGGGTCGAAGGACGCTGCTCAGACATTCGAGGAGAAAGCCCCGGTCAACGTCGTCATTCTGGAGATGGAGTAGCCCTGCTGATCTCGCCTAGCTCCGAGGGCTTATGCCTCGGTCACGCCATCGAAGAGAACACGACGGGGCTGAAAAAGCCGATGGGGTTCTGCTATCGAGATCTCGGGGACCCGTAGATCGTCATGGCATCCCCATCGGAGTCCTCCGCGTCCCATGTCGCGCGCTCCGCCGCGCTGGTCGCCGTCCTCTTCGCCGGTGACAAGGTGCTGGGTCTAGCGCGGGACGTCGTCATCAGCCGCGCCTTCGGCGCCTCGGCTGAACTCGACGCTTACTACGCCGCCTTCGAGCTTCCCGACGGGCTCTTCACCATCCTGGCCGGAAGTGCGATGGCTACCACCCTTATCCCCATCCTCTCAGCCCGCATCAGGCAGGATGAGCACGAGGAAGCCTGGCGCTTGGTGTCAACGGTGGTTAATCTGGCCTTACTGATTGTGGCGGCGATAGGAGCGGTGGCCGCCATCTTCGCTCCACAGGTGATCGCCGCTGTAGCCCCGGGATTCGATGGCGAGCAGGTAGCCTTGGGCGCGAAGCTGATGCGCCTAGTGCTCATTCAGACCCTCATCTTCACGATGAGCGGCATCCTGGTTGGCGTCCTGCGAGCTTATCAACATTTCCTGCTCCCCGCCCTGGCACCAGTCTGCTATACACTAGGCCGCGTCCTCGGCACCCTCCTGTTGGCGCCCCGTTGGGGTATCTTCGGCCTGGCGTGGGGCGGTATGGGAGGAGCCGTGGCCTACTTCCTCATCCTCGTTCCTGGCCTTATCCGTTTCCGAGCCCGCTGGTGGCCCACCCTGAGCCATCCGGATCTAGGAGCGCTGCTGAAGCTGATCGGGCCCCGCATGTTAGGCCTGGGTGCAACGTACGTGAACTTCGTCCTGCCTACATTCCTCGGCTCGCGGCTTTCTACGGGCGCCATCTCGGCCTACGAATACGGCTGGCGGCTGATGCAGTTCCCGGAGACCATCATAGGCACGGCACTGGGGATCACGGTCTTCCCGACCCTGGCCGACCTGGCGAACAGCGAGGATCGAGCTGGGCTGCGCCACACCGCTTCTTGGGCACTCCGGCTGGTGCTGGCACTCGCCGTGCCGGCAGCGATAGGGCTGCTCGTCCTGGGCCGACCGCTGACGGTCCTTCTCTTTCAAAGAGGAGCTTTCGACCCGACGACAACGGATCGGGTTTTCCTCGCATTGCAGTTCTTCAGCCTCGGGCTGATCTTCCACAGCGCGCTGGAGGTGACGAGCCGGCTGTTCTACGCCCAGAAGGACATGTGGACGCCGCTGTGGGCGGCGCTGGCCGGGGTGGTCACCAACGCGACGCTCGGATGGCTGCTGCTCCCCTACTTGGCCCAGGGCTCAATCGCCCTCTCCAACTCCCTGGGCGTGGGACTTCAGGTGACGCTGCTGCTCTGGGTGGCGTGGCGACGTCTGAGAGGCATCGAAGCTCGGGCGCTCCTCACATCTGTGGCGAGAACCCTGGCCGCGTCGTCCGTCATGGCGGGGAGCGTCATCGCCTTCCGTACGATGCTGCCCGACCTTGGACCCCGCTTGATCGGCGTGGGGGGTCTGATCATCGGAGCCGTCACGTACTTGCTGACAGCAACCCTGCTGGGAAGCGAGGAGATACGCCAGCTGCCCATGCTGCTCCTACGGCGAGATCAGGGACTCAGAGCGGTAGCAAATCCCTCATCATCAGAGGACGGAAGAAACGAAGACGGTTGATGCTGCGCTCCCACCGTAGGCTGTCTCCGCTGGTCTGGTCAGGATCCGTCAAGGCTCGATAGAGCCTCCAGGGCCGGGGCCCACCCCTCGTGGTAGCGCAGAGCTGTGTTGAAGTCGGACCGAGCCCCCTTGGCGTTTCCTTGCGCCAGACGAGCCAGGCCCCGCCAATAGTACGACTCCTCCAGGTTGCGCGCCGTCGCCAGGGTAGCGTCGGCTAATGCAATCACATCGTCGTACCGGCCTGCCTTGTAGTAGCTCTCATAGGGCCCAAACTGGTACCACAGCATCCGGTAGTGGAGCCCCAACTGTCGCGCCCTATCGTAAGCCGCAGCCGCCTCCTGATGCCGTCCCAGGGAATTCAGAGAGGACCCGACGTTGAACCAGGAGAAGGTGACCCAGTCACCGCAATCAGCGTACGCTACGCATTCGCTGGGCGGCGAAGCAGCCTCGGCTCGGGCAACCTCCAGCGCTCGCTCGTACATTGCCGCTGTCTCGATGTCGCCTCCCAGTATTTCCGCCAGCTCGCTCCACCTATCGGGCGCGTAGGCCACGAGATAGACCCGGTTGAAAACCCGCCACAGCTCGTCTAACTCCTGATAGCCAATTGGGATGTCGGGGCCGTGGAGCGAGTCGTAGGTCATGAATTGCTGGGTAGCGTCGTCATAGCCGACGATGAGACGATAGTGTCCCAGCTGGTCCTGAGCGTCACGGACGTACCAGGTCTCCACGATGACGGGAAAGCCCGCTCGGAGCAGTTCCTTGATCCTGCCAAGGTCTCCGTTCGCACGCGTGATAACCTCAAGACCCTGGTTCCCGGTGTAGGCCTCCAACTCCCACGGGCTCACGTTCTTATCATCTGGATCAGGCTTCAGAATGGGCGCGGCATCCTGCTGTGTCCGTTCACTGCCCCAATAGGAGAGCAACATGGTCAGCGTAGCGGGCCCGCAGTTATTCCAAGTCTGATGTTCGTGGCGCAAGCCTGTCAGCGAGAAAGCAGCGGGAAGCGTTGGCGTTGGCGACGGGATGAGCGTGGGTGAGGGCGTCGGAAAAGGTGTAGACGTGGCCGCCTGAATCGTGGGCGTACCCGTCGGTGGACGCTCCTCAGTCGGCCCGGACACTGGTGTCATAGTGGGGACCAGGGTTGGCGTCTGATCGAGGGCCGGCGCCTGTTCCACTACCGGTGTCGGGAGCGCGCCCGGATGGGGCCGGTGCCGCACCTTTTGGAGCGGCTCCGGCAGATAGTAGGCGTATCGGCCGGGCAGAGCCCGGATCACAGTCACGACAGCTAGTGAAGCGACCAGCAGGAGCAAGGTCGATAGGCCGAGCGCAACCAGCGGAAAAGCGTATCGTGACTTCAACATATGGGCGAGATTATAGCAAGGATAGTGACAGAGACAACTCCACGGGGATTTCGCCGAGGAAGGAGTCGGTGGTGACGGTGTCCCCCACTCTTCTGGTTGACTTCCCCCACGACATCTTGTATACTGAAATCTAGCAGGCAGGAAGTACTGCCGAGGTCCATTCGGTGCCGACCGATCCATTGTCCGCTCCGAGCACCTGAAACCCAGGGTGCAGGTTCAAGAAATTGAGACAGGCAGATTCACGTCATTCTCAGAGGGAGGAGATACATATGCTGAAGGAATTCCGGGAGTTCGCTTTACGGGGGAACGTGCTCGAACTCGCTATCGGCATTATGATTGGCGCGGCGTTCAATAGCGTCGTCAGTTCGTTGGTCAACGACATCATTATGCCGCCCATCGGCCTGCTGCTGGGCGATACCGACTTCTCAGACCTGTTCATCAACCTCTCAGGGGGACAGTACGAAAGCGTGGCAGCAGCGGAGGAGGCTGGTGCGGCGACCATCAACTACGGGATCTTCATCAACACCATTCTCGATTTCCTCATCATCACCCTGGTCCTCTTTCTCATCGTCCGTCAGGCTAACCGAATGCGGCGCGAGGAATCGGAAAAGGTAGAGGAGCCGACGGTGAAGGAGTGCCCGCATTGTCTTGTCGAAATCCCGATCAACGCGACGCGCTGCCCGCACTGCACGTCTCACCTGGAACCCGCCTGAGGACGCCCGACGCCTAGTCGGTCAGGGTAGAGGCACGGTCTTGGGGGCCCAGCAAGGGCCCCGTCCATGACTCGACTCGTTCTGTCTGCTGAACGGCAGAGGGATGCACAGCCAACCCTGGTATGACACTCCACCTGGTGGCGGGGGTAATGACGGATGTGCTACGTCGCGAGCGCCGGCCTCCCCACAGCCGTGAACGTCATGTCTGTAGCGAGGTAGATGCGATTGCCGCGAACCGGAGCCGTCCTGTCCTCGCGCTCCATGCGCACCTCAATATGGTGGGCACCGGCCTTCTGAGCCATCGTCTCCACCCGCTCGATCATCAACTCCTCAGCGTAGCGAACGCTCTCGGTCAGCGTGGGGAAGTCGTGGACGCCGTCTGGTAGATGGAGACGAAACGTGTCGTCATCCAGCGGCTGGATGGTCACCTTGATCTGCTGCACGACGCTGCCGGTCACGGCACCGACCGCATTTGCCACCTCGGCGTGGGAGGGAATAACCAACTCGGTGCTCAGCTGATCAGCCACTCGCGGCATATAGGCCTCCACCGGCGCTCCGATAGCCACCAAAGGCTGTCGCAGCCGCATATCACAACGGAGATCCGAATCCGGCCTGCTGCCCAGTGCTCGAGCGAGTAACTCCCGCGCCGACGGCTCCTGTTCCCAGTCGGGGAGCGCCCCCTCGTCGCTCAGGACCTTGGTCACCAGCGCCTCCGATACCCGGTCCGAGACACCGTCAACAACGCGTCGGCACAGCGTGTCCGAATCCAGCTCCATCTGCTTAGCCAGGATCCTGGCTCCCAGACGCGAGGCTTCGCCGTTCCACAGATTCAGACGTCCCAGAGCGTGGAGAGCGTCCGTGGGCGTGAATGCCGAGCGCAACACGATCTGGCGGGCCTCCAGGCTCCTCACCCACTGAGTGACCAGGGGCCCTTCCTTTGCTAACGCTGCCATCAGCTTGGGGCCGTTCCTCAGGCTCTTCAGCAGAGAACGCTTCTCCACCGACAAACCCCTCGCCTGGTCTCGCTGACCCAGGACAAACTGACCCGTCCATCCGTCAGCTTTTTCCGGCTCCTGCAGCCTGAGCTTGTCGACCGCCCCCGGGTACTCCTGCGCCAACAGACAGAGGGGAATCACCCGCTGTGGACCGATGGCTAAGCCCGACCCATTCCAGCGCACGTGGCTATCCCCGCCCAACCCAACCGTGTGGACATCGGCTGCCTCCACCATCGTTCGCCAGCCTCCGACGTGCGCTCCTCGAGGATTCAGTCTAGGACGGCCGTCATCCAACGCAGCGATGTCCGTAGTCGTCCCCCCTACGTCCACCGTCCAGACGTCGCGGCGGCCAGCCAGGTGCCAGGCACCGACGACGCTGGCAGCCGGTCCCGACAGGATCGTCTCGATGGGCCGGTCCATGGCCCAGGCAGCCCGAACCAGAGAGCCATCCCCCTTCACCACCATCAGAGGAGACCGGATACCTACTCGATCGAGCGTCCGACGCACGGTAGCAATCAGGTCGTGGAGAAGCGGGATCAACTGAGCATTGAGGGCCGCCGTAGTAGCGCGGCGCACGGAATCCAGACGGGTCGTCAGCTCGTGGCCGCAGGTAACGGGAAGGTCGGTCAATGACTCGACGAGAGCCTTCACACGCAGCTCGTGGGAGGGGTTGTAGACGCCGAAGAAGCCCGAGATGGCGAAACCCTCAACCTCGTCCCTCCATGCCAGGATCGCCTCACGAGCGGCCTCCTCATCGAGGGGCTTTTGTTCCTCGCCGACAACGTCGTGTCCCCCCGCCAGGTAAGCCACGCGCTCCGATGCCAACTCGCGCTCGAGCCCGTACTGCCGAACCAACTCCTGATCATAGCCAATGAGGAGCAGCCCTGTTGACCGGCCCTGGCCTTCCACGATCGCGTTGGTGGCCAGAGTTGTGGAGAGAGCCACCAGATGGATAGCCTCAGGCGCCACCGCCTCCCGATCTAGGACCGCACGGATGGCCCGCTCGATGCCGATCGCCAGATTGTGGTGCGTGGTGAGCGCCTTCGCGCCGGCCAACACATTGCCCGTCTCGTGGTCTACGAGGGCTGCGTCCGTGTACGTCCCGCCGGTATCGATACCTAGTACGACCTTCATGTACTTCCTTTCACAACCGGATGCTACTCGCAGAAATCTCCCACCTGAGCACCCTCCAGCGCCGTCATCAAGTCGTCGGTGGAGAGCGCCAGGCCGGCATCTGGCCGCCCGGAGCTGATGACAACCTGCTCAAGCTCCAGCACTCTTTGATCAATGAAGGTGAGAACGCCGCCTTGACGAAACCCTATCACAGAGACGGCTCCCACCGTGTAGCCCGTGACCCGCTCCACCTCTTGTTTTGACGCCAGGTGGACTTTGCCCGCCCCGACCGTCGTCCGGACTTTCTCCAGGCTGAGCCGTCTGTCGCCGGGAATCACGACCAGGACGTACCAACTGCCGTCGCAGCGGACGAGCATCGCCTTGACCACCTCTGCCACCGAGATTCCCAGATCTTCCGCGACACCCTCGGCTGTGTATTGGGCCTCTTCGTGAGCGTGGACCTCATAGGGAATACCTCTCTGATCGAGCAACTCCATCGGAAGGGTTTGGGTCACCATATCATCCTCCTTCACGCTGTCTCTGCGGGCTGGGAACTGCCGACCTACTACGCCGTCCTTTCGGCCACGAGAGCATCAAAACACCCAGGATGACCAGGGCAGCCCCCGTGATCTGATCGAAGGACATCGTGTCGCCGAGCAGGAAGTAGGCGTACAGAGCGACGATCGGAATCTCCGCCATCGCCAGGATGCTCGCCACGCTGGCCTGGAGCCGGCCAAGAGCGAAAGTATAGGAAATGAAGGCCAGGATCGTCGCCACGCCGATCAAGCCGGCAAACCATAGGACCGACTCTCCGGACACAGGCCAAGGCTGCGGGCTGAAGAACTGGAACGGCAGCAGCACCAGAGCTCCAAACCCGAAACCGTAAGTCAGCGTTGTCGCCGGATTGTAGGTTCCACGGACCTTCTTGCCGAAGAGATTCCACCCCGCATAGGCGATGGGAATGCCGAGGCCCACTAAGAAACCGCCCAGAGTCAAATCGGTCCTTCCCAGAACGTCCAGTCCAGAGACCAGGACCGTGCCCACAAACGTGAGGATGATGGCGACGATCTTCCGCGCGGTTAGTGGCTCACTCCAGATCAACGAGGCGACAACGGCCACAATAGCTGGCATAGCCGCTTGCTGGACCGTCGCCACGGCCGGTCCGTTCAGTAACACACCCAGGTTCCAGAAGACGTGGAAGATTCCCAGACTGCCCCCGAGGCCGATCAGCCACTTCAGATCGTGGCGCTGGACGCGCAACCAAGCCGGATGCAGCAGTCGGAGCGTGACAAATAGGACGAGAAAGGTCGTCAAGTCTCGCCAGAAAGCCAGGGGGAGGGCCAAAACACCGCTGGTCTCCACGATGAACTCCACCCAGATGCCCGAGGTCCCCCAACAGGCTGTAGCAAACAGCACTGCAAGATATCCCACGGCGTTCGAGCGCGCGGACACCTCTCCATCGTCACTTGTTGCCGCCTGTGCCGCGTCCATCTCTTTGGTCACTTTGATATGCCCCTCCAGGGAGGGCCCCCCACAAGACCGCCCCAGTACGCAGGGGAGGCCGTCCCTTGGTAGTATCTCCTACAGCACGGAATCCACCGCCGGTTCACCGAACCACTGCGCCTCAGCTAACCAGGAACAGCAAGCAGATACAGCCCCGCTCTTTGACGATCCCACAGGGCTCCGAGCACGCGATCAGGCTTCTCGCCGTTCCTCAGCCTCCAGAATCTCGCGCACCTCGTCGTAGAACTCCTTGACGTGTTCATGCATGATGCTTTCAGCGCGGTCAGCATCACCGCTCTCTACAGCCGCCACCAAATTCACGTGCATCTCCACGCTCGACGACAACGTCTCCAGGTGGGGCAGGACAAGGTACCACAGGCGGCGTGAGAGCCCAAAGAGTCGATCCAGCGTCTGGGCCAGATAGCGGTTATGAGCTGCTTTGGCAACCGCTTGATGGAACTTATGATCCAGATCGAATAAGTCTCGGCTCTTCTCGGCGGTCAGGGCTTCCTGTTCCTTGCGTAGAGCCTCTAGGACCACCAGATCATCGGGTTCCACTCTCTGAGCCGCCAAGCGAGCACTCAAGGACTCGAGAGACAACCGCATCTCGCTCAGCTGCTGAAGGTCCTGCACATTGACGTCAGCCACGTAGATACCGTGGCGCTCCGTCACCTCAACCAGATTCTCGTGAGCCAGCCACTTGAGCGCTTCGCGGACCGGAACCGTGCCCATATCGAGGGATTCTGCCAGCTCTTGTTCGTTAATCGGCGCGCCAGGAGCCAACTCCAGTGTTGTGATCTTCTCCCAGATCAAATCGTAAGCGCGCTGCGCATCAACCCGCACCAATTCCATTCCCTACCTCCAGACTACGTTCTGCGAGAGAGCGCGGCGACTGCCATCCCGGTGGCCGCGCCCAACAGCCTGCTACCCAGACTCTACTTCGCCAGGCGGGGATTGCCCATCGCCTTGGCCCTAATGCGGTACGTATCCAGGCCTTCGGTCTCCATCTCCACTACGACCTCGGGGTCGTCAGCACCAGAACGGACCGCCGCCGCCAATGCCCGCTCATGGGCAAGCTCCTTGGCATAGTGCAGGCTCGCCTCCAATTCCTCCTCGTCAAAGTCCCTTCTATCCTCGCTGGTTTGGACATAGTATCCCAAGACCTCCAGACCGGACTGATCCAACCGCGGGTAGATCAGAACCTCTTCGACGACCATCACGCTGCCTGCGACCGCGCCCAGGGCATTGGCCACCGCGTGATGCTCCGGCAAAATGAGCTCCGCATGAAGGGCATCGGCGACTTCCTCCAAGAAGAACTCAGCCGGAGCACCGATGCCGACGATCGGTTGGCGCAGACGGAAGCGTGTCTCCAGATGTGGATGCGTCTCATAGATGCTGTTGAAGAAGAACCAACGCCCGATATCATCTTCATCTTCCGATCTCGTCTCGGTGGGAGGAGTCAGCGTCTGCTTGCTGAGGAACGTGATCACAGCGTGAACGATCATCTCCACTGCCTGTCGCCACACCCTCTCCCGGACCTCCTCCGGCTCCTTGAACTGGTAGTTGGAGAAGACCTGGAGAGCCAACTCGGCCGCTTCCGTGTCCCATGGGTCGTAGCGTCCTTCAACGTGAAGCAGATCTGTAGGCGTCAGGCCGGACTTGCCAAGGACCTCCTGACGCCAGAGCTCCTCCGCGTCAATCTGCGCAGCGTGGAGCACGTCCAGATGCTCGACGATCTCGGGCAGAGGCTTAGGGCCACTGCTGAGGAAACCAACCAGTCTCTTTGCGCGGCTCGACTGGAGCAACCTCTCGTTGTCGGGTTCGCGCAGCAAGTACCAGTACTCAAGCCAATCAGGGCCCGCGTCTGCCCAAGCGCGCCGCGATAGAGCCTGCAAGCGGCTCTTGACCCGGGGATACTCGACCGCCAGATGGGCCAAGGGGAGGACGCGCTCCGGGCCGAGAGCGATATGCTTCTCCCGGTCCAGTCTGATGTGACTGTCTCCACCCAAGGCGACGGAGAAAAGATCGGCGGCGCTGACCGCCGTCTCGTACTCGCCGACCGTGGCGCCCTCCTCACTGACAGTTACCTCTCCTTCCTCGATGAGCGCCAAATCGGTCGTGGTCCCTCCCACATCGAGAACCAGGGAGTCGTCAAGCCCGGAGAGGAAGCGCCCTCCAATGGCGCTCGCCGCCGGGCCGGAATGGATCGTCTCCACTGGCGTCCGGGAAGCGAATTCGTCGCTCATCAACGTCCCATCCCCGCGTACCATCATCAGAGGCGCATCAATGTCACGATGCTCCATAGCGCGCCTCACGGCGATGACGAAGTCCTGGAGTACGGCCAGCAGCGACGCGTTGAGAGCGGCTGTCGTGGCCCGTTCCACTGAACCTAACCGGGTCGAGAGCTGATGACCGAGCACGATTGGCAAGTCGCAGATACGAGAGACAGCCTCGTAGACGCGGTTCTCGTGCTCCGGATTGAGCGGGCTGAAGTAGCTGGAGACAGCGACAGCGTCGACGTCGCTCTTGATCGCGTTGACCTTGTCTAGAATGGCCGTTAGATCCAGTTCCTCCTTCTCTCGACCATAGAGATCATGCCCGCCATCGAAGTAGAAGTAGTTGGGTGTCGCGAATCGGGCGCTCATATTAAACGAGGAGATGAGTTCGGGATCATACCCAACAAGCAGCAGTGCAACCCGCTTGCCCTTCCCTTCGGCGATAGCATTCGTCGCCAGCGTGGTAGAGATAGAGACCATGCGGATCTCGGAAGGATCCTCGATAGCGATACCCTCGATAACCTTCTCGATGCCGATGGCGAAATCGCGCTTGGTGGTCAGACTCTTGTCTGTCGCGAGCACCTCGCGCGAATCATAATCGAGCAGCACACCGTCCGTATACGTGCCGCCGGTGTCTATGCCTAAGACTAGTTTTCGTGGGCTTCTGTCGTTATCCAACGCTTACCTCATCAAACCTATAGCAGCCCCTCTTCTCACCAGGAGAAGAGGGGCCAGTTCACAAACTCAAATTAAAGCCCTTGCGGAGGCTCACGACAGCTCTTGAGCTAGGGCGCTCTCGTCCATCATTGAAAGCGTTCGTTGACTTGCGGCGTTGAACGTCAGTGATTGTTAGTGACCTACAGTGTCAGCTGCGTTGTTGATTCAGTGTTGGCTGCGACGTTGATCACCAGTGTTGACAGCTACCTTGTCGATTCAGCATTGAGCAGCGTTGTCGGTCGAGCTTCGTTGAAAGGTTCGTTGATGGCCCTCGTTGTAAGCAGTGTTGACTGGCTGTTCAGGGCCTCCGCAAGGGTGGCCAAAGCTGCGTGGAGCGAGGTCATCGCCCCACTAGCTCGGCTCACACAAACATATCGAAGTCCAGCTCCTCATCCTTGTGGCGCTCGTCGGCCAACTCGCAGATGTGGCGGAGCTCGTTGTACATGTCCTCATCCATCAGCGGCTCGGTGTCCGCCTCGAGGATCTCGAGCACCTTCGCGTGGACTCGATCTCGGAACGTCTTGCGTCCACCTAGGTCCCAGTTCTCCCAGTTCTGGCGGTCCGTCAACTCACCGCTCCAGATCAGGTCCCGGAACCGGTCGTAGGTGTGGTCGTGCTCCAGATAGTGGCCGCCGGGGCCAACGTCTTCGATGACGTCCAGCGCCTTCGTGCCATCGTTGACGGGGATACCGCGCATGATCCGCTTCACCCGGCTGATGATCTCATTCGAGGCAACCATCATCTCCATCGAGCTGGTCAACCCCTGCTCCAGGTAGCCGACATCGTGGATCATGTTGCCGCCAATGAGCCCGGCTGTGGTGGCGTTGAAGGTGGCCTCCATAGCAGCCTGCTCGTCGAACATCTTCGCATCGGAGCAACCGGCCGTCTCATACATCGGTACGCCCAGCCACTTGGTGATCTGGGTGTAGGCCGCGCTCAGCAGCGCCATCTCCGGCGAACCATAGCAGTAGACCGTGGTCCGCATGTCCATATTGGACATCAAGCCGCCGATGATCATGGGCGCACCTGGCTTGCGCAGCTGACTGAGAACGATGCCGAAGAGGCTCTCCGTCAGCGCCTGCACCGCCGTGCCCGCGAGCGTACAGGGCGACGTAGCTCCTGCCAACGGACAGGGCGTGTAAACGAAGGGGATGCCGTGATCGGTGGCGAACAAAAGCTTCTGCACCACCTCCTCCGAATGGCTCAGAGGCGAGACAGGCTCGATGTAAAGCGAGAAGGTCGGCCCCTTCTCGAACTCCTCCTTGCCCCCGACGCGGATATACGCCATCTCCAGCTGATCCCGCAGGCCATCCAGGTCCACGGCTGTGATGTTGATGGGCTTTGTCGTGCCCTCAAGCATGGCCAAGTACTGCCAGCGATCGTACGTACCGACGTTGACGTCCTGAACGATGCCCAGCGACATGTGGAAGTCCATGTTCGGCATCGCCTGCGCGATCTTGGCGAAGTTCTTGACGTCCTCGTACTTCGCACGGCGTCGTTCTCCGGTGTAAGGATCCCAGGTGAAGGGGGTATCGGATCCAGCGCCGAAGTACATCTGATCCTTATAAAGCTCCATCCGGTGTTCACGATCGGGTCCCACCACGACAACCTTCCTCGGCAGCGTGGAGAGCGCCTTATCGACCATCCACGGTGGAATCTTGACCAGACTGCTGTCCTCCGTCGTATCCTCCACAATGGCGCCGGCGGCGTGAGCTAACTCAACCCCCTCCTCCTCGTAGACCCGCACGCCCGTCTCGTACAGCACGCGCAGGGCCGAGAAGTAGATGGCCTCAATCTCATCTTCGGTGAGCACCTCAAACGTAGGGGTGGCATTCACTGAGTAATTCGTCTTCTTAACTTGCATGGACACATCTCCTCTGTTGAAACTTAGTGGGCGACCGGCCCCCTTCGACAGGGCATCCTGCCCTACGCAGCACCGACGAATTCCTTCGCTAGATCAGAAGCGGAAGGAGCGTTGGAGCCATAGCCGTCTGCCCCAATCCGATCCGCGAACTCTGCGTCGACCGGCGCGCCACCGACCATGATCTTAACCTGGTCGCGCAGCCCAGCCTCCTCGATGGCCTTGATAGTATGGCCCATCGCGCGCATCGTGGTGGTCAGCAAGGCCGACATACCGACGATATCCGGCTGGTGTTCCTTGATGGCGTCGATGAAGGCCTCCGGCGGCTTATCGAAGCCGATATTGACGACATCGAACCCGGCGCCCTCGCACATCATAGCCACCAGGTTCTTACCAATATCGTGCAAGTCGCCTTCGACGGTGCCCAGCACAATGGTGCCCAGCATCTCTTCCTCAGCCTCGGCGAGCAGTGGGCGCAGGGGGTCCATCCCCGCCTTCATCGCCTCTGCGGACATCAGCACCTCGGGCACGAACATATCGCCGCGCTTGAAGCGCACGCCTACCTCATCCATCCCCACAACCAGCCCGTTGTCCAGAAGCTCCTTGGCTGTCTTGCCTTCGTCCAGACCTTTTTGTATCAGACCGGGCACTTTGTCGCTGTTACCCTCAAGAACGGTAGTGGCCAATTTCTCATAAATCGTGCTCATTGTTTTTCTCCTCTAGCTCTCTCTATCCTCAAGAAGATGGGATAACTGGTCTCTGCAGGTCGCTCTCCGCAACCCGCTTTGACAAGCCTCTCCATCCCTAGTCGGCAATCTCCCTATCCTGCCACCAATCCTGCTCAACGCGATCCTCGGCCTCTTCTAGCACCTCCTGGATCAACTCCCCTGTCCCTTCCTTCAGCGGCGCAGGTTCGTGACTGGCCAGGATATCTCGAACGCGGGCGATGGTGCGGTCCTTCATGGTCTTCCGGCCCATCATATCCCACTCCTCGTAGTTGCGGCGGTCGCACAGGTTGGGATACCAGAACTCGTTCTTGTAGTAGCGGCGCGTGTGCTGTTCGCGCAGGTAATGACCATTCGGTCCTACGTCGTTGATCACGCTCGCAGCCAGAGTATCCTCATTGACCTCAATGCCGCGGGTGATCCGACGTGCGTAGCCAATCGCCTCGTCCATCGCCGCTAGTTGGAACACGGAGCCGGTCATCGCGCTCTCGGTGTAGCCAACGTCGTGGCACAGGTCTCCGCCTGTGAGAGCTGAGAAGTAGACGGACATCGACCCCTCAATCAAAGCCTGCTCGTCAAAGGTCTTGGAGTCCGTGCAGCCGCCCGTCTGCCATAGAGGCAGCCCAGCGTAGTGAGCCAGCTCGGTGAGACCGGCCATCATCAACGGCAGCTCCGGCGCGCCGTAGGCGAGAATCATGGCGTTCATATCCATGACGGAGAAGACACCGCCCATGATGAAGGGGAGGCCAGGCTGAATGGCCTGCGCGATGGTCAATCCCATCCACGACTCGGCCACACCCTGGGTGATAATGCCAGCAGGCGTGATCGGCGCTGTGCCTCCAGCAATCGGGCAAGGCGTAAAGACCAACGGAATACGCTTCCGAGCGGCAAAGACCAGTTTGTCGAGAGCCTCGAACGTGCTGACCAGCGGCGAAAGCGGCTCACAGTAGTGAACGTAGTTCGGCCGCTGCTCAAACGCTTCCTGTCCGCCGGCTTCAGCGACTGCGATCTTATGGATGCCTTCCGAGTCGTACTTGTCGAACGACCAGGCCACGATCGGCTTACTGGTGTTCGGGAACATATGGGCGAACTCGTAGAGCGCACTCAGATCGGCGTGCACGTCGTCGACCGAGCCGAGCGACTCGCAGAAGTCGATATTGGGCAGTGCATCTACCACCCTCGCCACCTTCGACACGTCGTCCTTGACGTAAGGCCGGCGTTCGAGCGTCTCTACGTCGATAAAGTTCGGGCACGTCGGACCAGGGCCAAAGTGGGCTCGACCCGGCCCGATATGAATATTGTGCTCGCGATTGCCGTCACGTGCGTAGAGGGTGAAACTGCGAGGCGCCTTTCTCAGCGACTCCTTCACCAACCAGGACGGCACTCGCACCCGCTTACCGTCCACCCACGCCCCGGCATCCTTGAGGATCTCGCGCGACTCTTCGTGATGAACCTCAAGTCCAGTGTTCTCTAGAACATGTAATACGCCTTCGAACAGCTCTTGCAGCTGATCATCGGAGAGCATGCGAAAGCGTACACCCGAGTTAACTTGGTAGTTTGTCCTCATTATAGAAGATCTCCTTTTGTCATCTTACGAGGCGTCCTGGGCAAGGACGGCTGCCGGGGACTACTGCGAGCTGCCTACCGACAGCCCACCCCGTCCACCCGGCAGACGCGTGCCGGACCGACACCTGCCCCAGACGCCCGTCGGGCACCTGACGGAAACCGTCTGGCCCGACCTACCAGCCAGCTGGGAGAGGACCCGACCGCCTAGGCGGTCGAGTCGCCGAGCCAACTTGCTAAGCGGCGCCAACGAACTTCTTCGCCAGGTCTGACGCAGACGCAGCGTTCGCGGCATAGCCGTCCGCACCAATGTCGTCAGCAAAGCGCTGCGTAACCGGGGCCCCACCGATCATGACCTTGACCTGGTCGCGCAGCCCGGCTTCCTCGATCGCCTTGACGGTGTCACCCATCGCGCGCATCGTGGTGGTCAGCAGTGCCGACATACCGACGATATCGGGTTCGAAATCCTTGATCGCATCGAGGAACTCGTCCGGTTCCACGTCGGTGCCCAGATCCTTCACTTCGAAGCCAGCACCCTCGCACATCATGCCGACCAGGTTCTTTCCGATGTCGTGCAGGTCGCCCTTCACCGTACCGAGCAGCACCTTGCCGGTGGCCTGGGCTTCCCCAGCGGCCAGCATAGGCTCGAGGAGCTTCATCGATTCCTTCATCGCCTTAGCCGAACGGAGGACCTCGGGCACGAACATGTTGCCGGCCTTGAACTCCTTGCCTACGTGGTTCATCCCGACCATGAGGCCATCATTGAGAATCGACTGAGGACTGACGTCCTCGTCCAGGGCCTCTTCGGTGAGGTCTTCCATTACGCCGACGTTACCTTCAATGACAGCTGTAGAGAGCTGCTCCAGAACTTCACTCATCTCGATTACCTCCCACGTTGATGATTTGGTTGATTCACTTCGGTTGTCCCCATCAGACCTGTCCAACAACCGCCGTCGAGGGAACTTGACCGAGCTTGTGTTCCTAAAAGCCTAAAACGCGACACCTGCACCTGAAACAACAACCGCCTATCGGGCACTAAGCCCGACAACTAGCTCCCGGGCAGATAACAGATTTGGCCTGCAATATCTAGGTCTATGTCGATAACGCTCTTCCTCCTCATTCCATTTCCAAGCAACCGGTTTCGTTCACCGGCCGACGACAGGTACACAGTGAGAACACTGGTTCAAAGAACCGACCGGGCTCCTGGTCAATTCGTTATATCTCTCGAACGTCGAGGACCTCTACAATGAGGGGCTCAACGACTTCCAAAAGCTCATCCTTGCTGATATCGGTCACCTTGAGCGTGCATCCCCAGTTGGATGGGTCCTCCCCTTCGAAGACGTTCAAGGCGAGAATGAGACCTCCCGCCTCGGTGATCTTCGTCGCGATATCGGCCAGAGAGCCTTTGTAATAGGGGGCAAGCACCGTCAGCCGCACCCCCTTTTCGTGGCCGCCGAACAGCTCCAGGAAAGCCTCGAACAGATCGGACTCGGTGATGATACCGACGACAGTACCGTCACGCATCACGGGGAGGCTGCCGAACTTGTTGTCGAACATGACTCTCGCAGCTTCCTCCAGAGGCATGTCCTCGGTGACCGTGACCACCTCCTTCGTCATGGCCTCCTCAACGGTGACCTGCGACATCAAGTAGGTTATCTCCCACATGCTCAGAGATGTTACCGGCGACGGAGACGCATACAGGAGATCGTCGCGCGCCACGATACCAACCAACTTCCCCTTCTTGTTCACGACCGGGAAGTGACGGACTTTCTCTCGCCGCATCCACTCTAGCGCTTCTGCGATCGGGAGGTCGGGTTTAACTGTGATGGGGTTCTTCGTCATTCTGTTCTTGACTAGCATTTAGGCCTCCTCCTTCTTGTCCGGGAATGAGCGGAGCCCACTGGACGTACGCGCCGGGCGTGTTCGCCGGGCGTGTAGGCCTGGGCGGGAGCCGCCTTACCCGACCTGGTCGTTACGTAAACAAGCCACTCGCGAATCAGTGATCAGGATAAGCGATCCTCGACAAAACTCTCCAGCTGGTCGACGGTTGTGTCATCCAGCGGCGGATCCTCATGCTCTGCGACCAGCTTCTGCCATCGCTGGTGGGCGCGATCGACCGCCTTCTTCCGCCCGGCGCTCATCCATTCCTCGAGCCCCGCTCGATCCACCACTGCCGGCGTCCAGAACTCGGTGCGACAGCGCTTAACGGTGTGCATCTCCATAAGGTAGTTGCCGTCAGAGCCGACGTTTGCAATCACATCGTAGGCCAAGGTCTCGGGAGTGACCTCGATCCCTTCCTCATAGCGCCGCATCATGCCGCACATCTCGTCGTCCAGAACGAGTTTCTCCGAGGAAAAGGCAAGATAGGAGCTGAGGATCCCGCCAGCGTGGAGCACGAAGTCCACCCCGCTGTTGACGGTCGTAAGAAGGCTAAACATCGACTCGAAGCCGGCCTGCGCATCGGGGAAGCTTGCGTCGGCCAGGGCGCCACCGCTCCGTGAGGGCAGCTCGTAGAAGCGGGCCAGCTGAGCGTGTCCGCTGATCATAAGGGACAGCTCGGGACTGCCGATAGCCAAGGCCCCGGTCTTCATATCGATATTGGTGGATGTAGAGCCGTACAGGACCGGCGTGCCGGGGTTGATCAGCTGCGTCAGGACCACACCCGCCAGCAACTCCGCGTTCTGCATGGCCAGCAAACCTGCCAACGTGATCGGGCCGGTGGAACCGGCCATAGCCAGAGCAGCAAGGACCACCGGCTGACGGTGCTCAGCGTAGACCTTGAGCGCTCTCAGCATCTCATCGCTGTAGCCCAGCGGGCTGAGGCTGTTGATGAGCGCCACAGTCACCGGCCGCTCGCCGATCTCCTCACCGAAGAGGATTTCCGCCATCTCCATCGTGTGGCGCGCTCCGACCTCCCCCTCGGCACTCCCGATGAAGGGCTTGTCCGAGTGAAGCATATGCGCCTTCAACATCAACAGGTGAGCTGCCTCTGACGAGACATCCGAAGGCTCCACCAGCAGGTGTCCACTCAGGTCCTGATTCGGCAGGGCGTCCGCCAGGCGGACCAGATCCTCATAGTCGGCCATGGTCGGCTCGCGCTTGCCGGTCTCATAGTCAACCAGGAACGGAGCACCATATCCGGGGGCGAAGACCGGGCTGCCATCTCCCACGACGACGCTCTTATCCGGATCGGCGGAATGGATGGTGAACTGCGTCGGGACAGATGCCAGAGCATCCATGACCTGCTGTTCCTGGAAGAAGACCTTCTGCCCGTCTGTGGTGAACCCGTGCTGGTTGAATAGAGTGAGGAGGCCCTCGTGGGGGAAGCTGACCCCCACGTTCTCCATCACTTTCATGCTTGTCTTGTGGATTTTCTCTATATCGTCGGGCGAAAGAAATTCGCGCCACTCTTTAAGCATCGTTGTCATCTCCTTATTGGATTAGCGTGCGAAGCTGGGCAGCGTTGGTAGAACCAGCCCTCCGTACGGCATAACACCTACGGAGACGTCCTCAGCGTAGCTGCCCAAGGCGTCGTTGGCGGCTCGCTGCAGACCTGCCTGCCCCGCTCCTCCGGCGGCGTGTTCAAGATGGATCTCGTTCAACTCCTCCGCGTCCATGCCGTCGGTGACAACTACAATCCGACAGCCCATCTCGTGCAGCAGCCAGGAGAAGGTGAAGAGCACGCACCCCTTCTCTCCGCCCATCTTCTCATTCGCGACCAACTGACCGATCTCCCGTGGAGTCGGCATCCTACGCATCCACTCGCGGAACTCCTCGTGCTCGAAGCCCTCGTAGATACCCTCCGTGCAAGCATTCACCATAATGAGGGTGCCCCCCGGCTTCAGGTAGCGGTCCATTCCGCCGCAGACCCGGGAACCGCCCTGGAAGAGACTGACCTCTAGCGCCGGATCCCCCACACCCGCGATGAGTACGTCGACGGACTGAGGTAAGCTCACCTCCACGTTCGGCAGCATGCAGTCCCGAGCCGCTCGGTGCGCCGAAACATGCTCACCGCAGAAGACGTCCACCAGTTGGCGATCGGAGTTGAGCACGGTGTTGACGAGAAGATCGATCCCGCTGACGGTAGCGAAGTCCTCGATGTCCGCCCGGATGGGATTATCCGGCGGCATGACGCCCATCAATGAGGCGCAGCTCAGCTTCATCAGGGGCTCGACGAAGACCTTGTGATTGTGGTAGATAGCCCGTCGGCTGGAGACACCGGGCATGACGATCTTGCCGCTGCCCGACCAGCCCGCCAGCATACAGGGCATGACGTTGCTCACGCCGAGTTTGATGTCGGCCTCGGCGAAGCGTTCATGAACCTCCACCGGCGTGCCCAGTTCAGTCTCGCCCATGGATACCATGATCGCATCGTTGTCAGGCTCGTTAGTCAGCACGTCGACCCGCTCCATCACGGCTTGCCCGACGTTTCTCGTCAGCTCTTCCGGGCCGTCTGGCGCGTGCATGCCGCCCCCACTTATCACAGCGATCTGCTCATCGGGAACGCCTAGAGCGTTGAGTCGATCCAGTAGGATGGGCAGGATGCGTTCATTGGGTGTGCTGCGTGTGCGGTCTGTGACGGCTATACACGCCGTTGCACCGCCTCGCGCCTTGCTCGCCAGGCCTTGTTCCTCGAAGCTTGCCTCGATCGACTGACGCAATAGCATGTCCGGGTCGGAGGCCGCCTCCATTGGCCGTGGATAGCATACGTCCACAACCCGATCCTCTGGAAGATCGAGCGTCATGCGCTCCGTACCGTGGGGAATCTCTAGTCTCACTGTCGCTTTCTGTCGTTTTCTGAAACGCTTCCTAATGTCCACGAAGGAAGCTGTCGCCCTCAAGCGTGATCCCTTCTTCATACCGCGTGGGGCGCAGGATATTCTCGCCGGGTTCCATCTCGCCGGTGACTAGATCGGCTACCCGCTTACCGGCGGCCGGCGAGAGCATCACGCCGGCCCAGTAACCGCAGTTCAGCACGAAGCCCGGCACCTGCGGCACCGGCCCAATGAGGGGTTGGTCATCAGGCGTATAGACGTAGTAACCCGCACTGGGATGAACGTCGGCTCGCTTCAGGTTCATACCTATCTCTTCCCAGAAGGGAGTGATATGTCTCAGCTTATCCAGAACGATGGCGGCGAAGTGAGGATCCGTATACGGATCTTCGGAGGGATCCTCATCCACCGGTTCGTCCGGATCAACCCAGGCGATGTAAGCCCCACCCGTCTCCGGCCGCCAGTAGGCATCGCGAACGATGTCGATTGTCAGAGGGGCATCCTGGGGAACGCGCGGCTGCTGGGACAGAAAGACCTTCTGGCGGCGGACTGGCTCGAGCGGAAGATCTAACCCCACCATTTGCCCCACCTTCCCCGCGAAAGGGCCGGCGGCGTTCACCACGGTGCGCGTAGCGATCGTGCCGCGGTCAGTCTCGACGGCACAGACGCCGTCTTCATCCTCCAGGATGTCCGTCGCCTCGGTCCTCACCAAGAACGCCGCGTCGCAACCCTTAGCGAAACCTTGGGTCGCTTCGTGACTCGACAGCCAGCCGTCCTTCTGACGGAACGTTCCGGCCGCGACGTCCTCGGAAAGGTAGGGGAAGCGGTCTCGAGCTTCATCGCCGGTCAGAAACTCCGAATCGGTCACACCCAGTTCGTGGTGTTTCTTCACCGCACTCCGTACGTCACCGACCATGTCGGCATCATCGGTGACGAACAGATAGCCCCGATGATGGATGTCGATGTCGTAACCGGGGATTCCGATTACGTCAGCGAAGTTCTCGAAGACCTCAATGCTCTCCTGAGCCAGCTCCGACATAGCCGGCTCGGTGAACTGAGCCCGGAAGCTCTCGATGGACTCCGGGGTGGTCAGGGTCGACAGTCCATCGCGCATCTCGAGCAACACCGCATCGACGCCAGCTCGAGAGAGCCAGAAGGCCGTCGCCACCCCGACGATGCCGCCGCCGATGACGACGGCATCGGCCGTTCCAGGGAGAGTCTCTTCGGAGGGTATGAAGATCCTGCCCATACTAGTCGCGCCCGCCGGTGATCTTCCCTTTCACCCAATCCACCAGCCCGGCCACGCCATCGGGATAGAAGATCATCACCACGATCATCAGCGCGCCGTAGATCACCAGGTGAAGGCCCGGTAGCTGCGTCAGATTCGAACGAAGCTGCTCAATGCCGAACACGAAGGGGAAGGCAACCAGCATTCCCCCCCACATGCTTCCACGCCCACCGATGTAGGCCAGGGCCAGCACCTCTACGGTCTTGGAGGTATGCATCAACGTCTTCGGCGTCAGAGAGCCGAAGTAGTGGGCGTAGAAGCCGCCCAGCCAGCCGGCGAATAGACAGGACATAGCGAAGTTCAACACACGATACTTGGTGGGGTTGATGCCGGATGCCTTGGCAGCGTCGATGTTCTGTCCGATGGCCTTGAAAGCCAGCCCGTAATTGGATCGGGTCACCAATCTGAGGAGAACGTAAGTGATCAGCATCATCCCCAGAATGATGTAGTAGTAGGGCAGGTTCGAGGTCGTCTGCAGGAGGCTCCTGGGATTCATGCCGAGCGGGCCCCGGGTGAGCTCGGTCAAGTTGCGCACCAGGCCCATCAGGGCGATGCCCACGAACCAGGCCATCACCGCGGCGAAGATGCCGCGCAGACGCAGTGTCAGCGCTCCCAATCCCAGGCCCACCAGGCCAGCCAGGATCGCCCCTACGAAGATTCCGATCCAGGGGCTGATGCCGGGCTGCACGGCCAGCACCGGGGAGGTGTTGGCCAGGATGCCCGAGGTATAAGCTCCAAGGCCAAGGATGGCAGCGAACCCGAAGTTCACGACCTGGATGTAGCCAGCCGTGAAGTCGAAGGCGGCCGCCTGAGCAGCAAGGAAGGCCCCCATGATGAGCCAACGGATCATGTGCTCCTGATTGAACGGAGGCACCAACGGCAAGAGGGCTACCACGACTAGCAACACGGCGCCCAGCGGGGTAAAGCCAATACTATGCAGCAACCCGATCACAGAGTTCCTGCTTCGCCCCTCTTTCACCTCTGTCGATGCTATTGTTTCCGATGCCATAATCTCACTCCTTTATTCCAAGCCCATGCAGCTAGGCCGCTAACTTAGCTAAGCTGCGTACCTGGCTGAGGAAACGACAGCGGCTTGAACCACTCCCGCCCTCTCCTAGCTGCTCCTGATCTTCGATCCAAAAATGCCCTGGGGAACGACCAAGAGCACCACAATCATCACGGCGGTCGGCACGACGTCCGTCCACGAGATGCCAAAGAACTGCTGCGTCGCCGTCTGCAGCACGGCCACGATGAAGCCGCCAACGATGGCACCGGCCACGTTGCCGAGGCCCGCCATCATCACCACGTACCAGGCGAAGTAGAGCGGCTTCAGTCCCACCGTCGGATAGGCCTGGAACATGAACAAGAGGCTGGCGCCCGAGATAGCAGCCATCGCCGTGGCCAGGGCAAAGGTCAGTGGGAAGATGAAGTTGAGGTTGATGCCCATCATCTGTGCGCCCAGCTCATCCTGTGAGACGGCGCGGATGGCGCGACCGGTCCGTGTGCGGCGGAGGAAGAACCAGAGAGCGGCAATCGACACCACCGCGACGAAGAAGGCGATGACACGGTCGACGGCCATGGTGACGCCGAAAACATTCAACGGCGGCACGTCCCAGTAGCGCGGGATACCGCGGAAGTTCGGCCCGAGCACCAGGGTGGTGCCGTTGGTCAGCATAAAGGAGATGCCCACCGTCAGCAGGAAGGCGTTCATCACCCATCCCTGCTTCGTCCGAAGACGCAGGGGATAGAACAGGAGCCGCTCGAGTATCACCCCCAGGATGAGCCCTACAACACCGGCCGCGAGGATAGCGATGAACGGCGCCATCGCGCCCAGGACCGGGTTCGGGCTCTCCCCCAAGGCCGTATTGATCGGGTTGAAGACGAAGTACGCGACGTAGGCACCGACCATAAAGGACTCGCCGTGAGCGAAATGGGGGACGTTCATCACGCCGAAGACCAGCGCCAATCCGACGGCCAGGAGTGCCCACATGCCGCCGGTGATGATGCTGTTCAGGATCTGAGACGGACCGGCGACGACGCCAATGACGATCGTCAGCACGATAGTGCCCGCGACCACGATCGCCGCAGATAGATTCTCGGTGATCACGTCCATGATTGAACTACCGAAAGAACTCTTTTCCACCATAACTTCCCTCTCTTTTCGTCATCTCGATTCCAGCGCCTGTCAGCTATCTACGGCGCCGTCGAAATACATGGCACCTGCAGTAGGTCAACTGGCAGCGCCGGGCATCCCAGCACGACCAGTCCCGTCCTCTATCCTGCTGCCGCCGAACCGCCCAGTGTTCGACGCCAAGCCGCAGGCCAGGCCGAATCGAACGACAGTTCGCCAGCCCTAGATGCCCAGGTACGCGTTCTTGACGTGCTGGTTCGTGATCAGCTCGCTGCTCGGTCCCTCCATTGCGATCTTTCCCTGTTCCAGGACGTAAGCTCGATCGGTGATCTCCAACGTAGCATTCACGCGCTGCTCAACCAGCAGAATCGTGACACCGGCCTCCTGCAGCCTCTCCAGCGAATTGAAGACGTCGGTCACCAGATGCGGTGCTAGGCCCAGAGACGGTTCATCGACCAGCAACAACTCAGGATTCGACATCAGGCCGCGAGCGATAGCCAACATCTTCCGCTCACCACCGCTCATCGTACCGGCCAGCTGAGACTGGCGTTCCTTAAGGCGAGGGAAGAGCTCGAACACGAAATCGAGCGTTTCGAGCTGTTTGTCTCGATCCTGGATGGTGTAGGCCCCCATGAGCAGGTTATCCCGCACCGACATCTCGACGAAGAGATTGAGATCCTCAGAGATATAGCTGATGCCCCTGCGAGTGCATTGGTGTGCGGGCACATCGTTCATCCTCTGACCGTTGAACACCACCTCACCACCGGTGGGCTTTAGGAGTCCGGCAATCGTTCTCAGCGTGGTCGTCTTGCCGGCGCCGTTGGGTCCCACCAAGCCTACGAATTCCCCGTCGTCGACCTCCAGGGAGACATCCCACAGGATTTGGAGAAAACCATAGCTGGCATCGATATTCTTTAACTCAAGCAACGGACCTTCCTCCTTAACTTTGCGTGCTCCCGCCAGATCGCAGATCCGGCGTTTAGTGTCCCTCTCCCAGGTAGGCTTTGATGACCCGAGGGTCGTTCAGCACCTCGTCGGGGGTGCCCTCGGCAATCTGAGTTCCGTATTCGATGACCATAACCCGGTCGCAGATGCCCTTGATCACCCGCATGATGTGCTCGACGACGATGATGGTGATGCCTCTATCCCTGATTGTCCGGATGATGTCGAGCAGATCATCGAGCTCTCCCGGCGTCAGGCCAGAGGCCAGCTCGTCCAGCAGGAGCAGTTTGGGATCGCAGGCCAGCGCCCGCGCCAGGTCAAGACGTTTGAGCTGGACGGCGTTCAGCTGCTCCGCAGGCGTGTTGGCTGCCATAGGGAATTCAACGAAGTCCAGTGCCTTCCGCGCTCTCTCTTGAGGCGGCTCACCACTGCTATCAGGGGCACCGAAGACCGCCCCCACCATCGTGTTCTCCAGCACGGTCAGCTTAGGGAAGGGCAGTGGAATCTGGAAGGTGCGTGACATCCCTTTCCGGCACATCATATCCGCCGACGATCCCGTCGTTTCCTCCCCGAGGAAGAAGACCTTGCCGCGGCTGGGGTTCAGGGCTCCGGCGATGCAGTTGAGAAACGTCGTCTTGCCGGCGCCGTTGGGACCGATCAGCCCGTAGATCTGACCCTCTCTCACGTCCATCGACACTTGATTGACAGCCGTGAGCCCGCCGAAGTTCTTGGTCACCCTCTCGGTGTGCAGAACTTTGTTGTCTGTCGTCATACCACGATCTCCTTTAAGCAAAGCGACAGGCGCACACAAGCTTAGCTTGGCTCGAAATGCAGTAGCGGGGGGTGGCGCGGGCAACAGGCCCTGCCACCCCCGCGTCGTATCACCCTGACGGGTTAGGCAATCGCATAGTCAAGACTGCCCTACTCCGCCGGCTTGGGTTCCAACTGCTGCTCGGCCCACTCGGGCGGGAAGATGACCTTTCCTTCGCCGTCGAAGTACTGCAGGACGGGGAAGATGTAGTAGCCCTTGCCCACGACGGGATCGGGCTTCACCTCTTCGTTTGTCATGTACTCTTCCATGACGATGCCGTCGGTGAAGGTCCACTCCCCGGTCCAGACGTTATCCTGGACGAAGTTGTAGATCACCTCGCTGCTCAGCTCGCCGTACTCATCGTAGGCGTCCTGCGCGACAGCCAGGAAGAACTTGGTGCCGTCGTACGAGAGGCCGCCCGACGAGGGGCTGGGGGTGATCCCAAAGCGGTCCTCGAACTCCTGAGCGTAGGCCTTGCCTTCTTCAGTGGCCCAACCCGGGATCTGGTCGAGGACGTAGTTGGAGGCCTCGCCGGTCAGGTCGTACCACTCACCCACCCAGCCGAGACCGTCCGCGATGACCAGGCTCTGCAGCCCGACCTCGTCCGCCTGCTTGATGAAAGCCGAGAACGAGGGCGCCGCCGTGCTCGTGCCGGCGATGACGGCCGGATTCAGGTCCTTGAACTTGTTGAGCAGCGGGTAGAACTCGGTCTGGTCGATGGAGAAGTACTCCTCCGCCACCGTCTCCCAGCCGGCCGCCTCGAGCTGATCCTTAATGGCGTTGCCGAAGCTGCGGCCCCAGTCCGTGTCCTCGCCGTAGATGGCGACCGTCTTCTCCTCGGGCTCCCAGATGCCCTCATCGATGGCGTTCTCCAACGCCTCCACGTAGGACTTGCTCAGCTTCTTCGGTGTGGGCCAGCCCTTGAACATCCAGTAGCCGTACCGCTCGGGGTCGGAGTTGAAGGTCTCGTTGACGACCTCGGTGGCACCGAAGCCGAAGAAATGCGGTACCTGATGCTTGGCCGTGATCTCCATGCAGGAGACGGCCACCGAGCTGTGCCAGTTGAGGATACCGGCCTCGATCTCATCCTGAACCACGGCCTGCTCGTAGGCCTGCGAGGCCTTGGCCGGGTCCGACTGCGAGTCGATCCACACCGGTTCGATCTCATAATGACCGATCTGGTAGTCGATCTCCTCCAACGCCATGGTCGCTGAGTTCTGGAACTCCTCGCCAGTGCGGGCACTCGGGCCGCTGAAGGGGCCCAGGACGCCTAGCTTGAAGGTCTCAGTCGCCTCCTCGGGCTCTGCGGCCTCCTCCTCGGCGGGCGCCTCGCTGATCTCGGGCGTCTCGCCCTTGGGCGTCAGGGACATCTCGGCCTGCTCAGGCGGGAAGATGACGTGTCCATCGCCCTCGAAGTACTGGAGGACGGGGAAGGTGTAATAGCCCTCGCCGGTGACGGGATCCGGAGCGACCTCCGGCGTGTACTTGTACTCCTCCATCACGATGCCGCCGGTGTAGGACCAGTTGCCGGTCTGGATCTCATCCTTGGCGAAGCTGGCCAGCGTCTCGGAGCTGAGCTCGCCCTGGTTCTCGTACACCTGCTGAGCTGCCCCGATGAAGAACCCACCGGCATCATAGGCTAGACCGGCTGCCGAGGGGCTGGGCTCCAGGTCATACGTCTCCTTGAACTCGCTGGCAAACTGCTTGCCGTCCTCGGTGGTGAACCCGGGGATCTGGTCGATGACGTAATTCGAGGAATCGCCGGTCAGGTCGTACCACTCGCCGACCCAGCCGAGGCCGTCGGCGATGATCAGGCTCTCCAGCCCCACCTCGTCCGCCTGCTTGATGAAGGCCGAGATGGAGGGAGCCGCCGTGCTCGTGCCGGCCAGGACGGCCGGGTTCTGATCCTTGAACTTGTTGAGCAGGGGGTAGAACTCGGTCTGGTCGATGCTGAAGTACTCCGTACCGACGATCTCCCACCCAGCCGCCTCGAACTGCTCAGCGATACCATTTCCGAAGCTGCGGCCCCAGTCCGTGTCCTCGCCGTAGATGGCGACCGTCTTCGCCTCGGGCTGCCACGTGCCCTCTTCGATTGCGTTCTCAAGCGACTGCACGTAGCTCTTGCTCAAGTTCTTCGGCGTGGGCCACCACTTGTTGACCCAGTAGAAGTACTTGTCGGGATCCGACTGCCAGGTCTCGTTGACCACCTCGGTCGCGCCGTAGGGGCAGAAGTGGGGGATCTGGTGCTTGGCAGCGACCTCCATGCATGAGACGGCGACCGAGCTGTGCCAGTTGGCCAGGCCGGCCTGAATGCCGTCCTGGACGACGGCTTGCTCGTAGGCCTGCGAGGCCTTGGCCGGGTCGGACTGAGAGTCGACCCAGACGAGCTCGATGTTGTAATGTCCGATCTTGTAATCGATGTTCTCGAACGCCATCTGCACGGCGCCCTTGAATTCCTCGCCCGTGCGGGCGCTGGGGCCGCTGAAGGGGCCCAGGACACCCAGCTTAAAGACTTCTTCTTCCTGTTCTTCTTCCTCTGCGGGGGGTTCGGCTTCCTCCTCTTCCGCAGGAGGCTCGGTGGGCTCAGGCGTCGGCTGCGCACAGCCAGCAAACGCAAACATCAGCCCCGCAACTACCATCAGGGGCAGCAGCCACTTAATCATCTTCTGAAGAGCTTTCATCTTCACTTCTTCTCCCTTTCTTGAACTAGCCTAACATCTGCCTTTGTCAATTCGAATGCGGCATGCGAACTCGTCATCTCTGTTGGCCTAGCATCACCTCCTTTTCGGTGAGGCCGAATTAGTAGTCGCTAGCAAATCTAGAGACAACAGACGTTCCCCGACGACTTTCGGCGAATAACCTTTCAGTACCGGTCAAGTCGTCCCCCGGCTGAGAAAAGAATCAGACGGACCAGTGACGACCCGACGTCGATCGCTACAAAAGCAAAGAGGGAGAGACCGCAATATGGTCACGAATCTACTCTCTCGCACGACGACTCGCGCCATAGTACGACCTACTCCCTCTCCTCGGAGGAACTCGATCAGACGGGCGAAGGGAGGTGCTCTGGCTCACCACTCGCTGGCTGATCAGACGATCAACCACGGGAATGACTCACAGTTGCGGGACAGCGCCGGACTCTCACCGGACTTCCCCTCTCATGATCCTAGCAGGAAACCTTCGCCACTACCATTGTTCAAGAACAGAAACCAACACCTGTCTTCATCCAGGCATTGGCCCGACATCACAACGCCGCTTTGATGCTCTGTTGAAACTCCAGGATATGTTTCTGGATGATCGCTTCAGCCCGAGCGCCATCACCCTCCTGAAGGGCGTTCAACACCTCAAAATGCTGCTCGATGGAGTGTCTTACCTCATTAAGATGATTAAGGACTAAGTACCAGAGACGCAGGCTCAGATCGTAGAGGCGGTTGAGGATGTCGGTCATAAACTCATTGTCGGCGGCAGAATAGAGCAACCGGTGGAAACGCTTGTCGATGCTCATAAGAACTTGGGGGTCCCCGTCGTGGAGCCGTTCAAGATCCTGAAGCACGTCTTCCATCTTCTGGAGCTCTTCTTCTGTGATGCGTTGCGCCGCAAGCCGGGCGCAGAACCCTTCCAACACAATGCGCAGCTCGAAAATCTTCTGCAGATCGGTGACGCTGATGTCATTCACGAACGTCCCTCGGCGAGGGACGATGTTCACCAACCCCTCCGAATCGAGTCTTTGCAACGCCTCACGGATCGGTGTACGTCCTAGACCCAACTCCTGCATGAGAACGTGTTCATCGATCACCGCAGAAGGGGGGAGTTCGAGAGTGACAACCTTCCGCTTGATGAGCCGATACGCCTTCTCGCTAAGCCGCACGCGCGAAGATCCTTTAACCTCTTCTCACTAACCGTGGCCAATCGAGGGACGTCACACAACCTCAACAACAGCGTCAGCCGATAGGCGGGAATGCTTGTGGAGTATATTCGTGATATATCACGAGTATACTACATGCTACAGCGCTTGTCAAGGGTCAGATGATGCCTGTGTCTGACCTGACTTACCCAGCAGCGTCCTCCATCAGAGATCGAAGCTGCCTAGCGGAACTCACTGCTTGGCCTTGCCAGTGGTTGTTCATGTAGACCAGGGTCAGAGGGGCCTCACCGTCCAATGCACGAATCTTTGGCACCCACTCCCCGAGTTCCTCGTCGCTGTAGGTGTAGTCGTATCGCTCCCAGGCCTCATCGTGCTCCCACCACTTGGCTCGGTTCCTGCCGTGAAATCGAACGTAGGCGACAGGACCCGTGGCCACCGCCACTGGGGGTATCAAGCTCTTGAAGCGCGGTTGGTCGACACAGCAGAAGCCCAGATCAAGCGCTTTCAGCTCCTCGAACGTCCGCCCGCTGATCCACTCCCTCGAACGGAACTCCACCACGACCGGGAGATCGGCAAAGCCCTCGCGCACCCGGTTGAGGTAGTCGCGGTTCGCCGGATTGGCGTGAAAGGAGTACGGAAACTGTGCCAGGACGCAGGCCAGCTTCCCCTGCTCAATCAAAGGCGTCAGCGCTCTAGAGAATTGCTCCATCTGAGGACCCGGTTCCTCTCGTTCGTGGGTGATGCTGCGATGAGCCTTGATCGAAAAGAGAAAGTCCTGGGGCACCTTGGCCGCGATCTGACTCAGCGTCCGGGCGTCGGGGATGCGGTAGTAGCTGAAATTCAACTCGCAGGTGGAGAACTCCCGAGCGTAGTAGTTGAGCCACTGCCGCTTAGGCAGATCCTCAGGGTAGACCGGCCCCACCCAATCGTCGAAGCTGAAACCACTCGTTCCGATACATACTGTCATGGTGTTCTTTCCTCCACAACAACCCGTCGGCCGTGCTATGGACGCGGGCGCTCAGAGAAACCACGGAGAAGGACGACCATCGGTTCAATCTGGATCTGGCCCGGCCTATCAGCAGCACCTCGAGTCGAGTTCAACCAGTATTATACCAAGAACCTCCGCCGATCCCCAAATGGCACAGACACGTCTCGCCGGTATCCGGCGCCGCCAATTGTTCGAACAAGCAGCCAATGGTAGACTAAGCCAGGTCGTCTTCTCGACACGCCTGACGACGAGCGGCAGCCGGCACCGGCGCGCCTGACGGAAGGACGCCGAGCCGAGTGGCAGGAAGACATCTGAAAAGAAAGTCGCGCCTCCCTCGTTCGTTGGCCCAGTCGCTGCGCACAGCAAGTCGTGGAATCGAAAAAGGAGACAAACAAGCTTATGGCAAAAGAAGCAACTGTCACGTGGCTGAAGAAGCGCCAGTTCGTCGGCACCGACGGGAGCAAACACTCCGTGGTGATGTCCTCCCAGGATGAGGAGAATGGGGTTGGGATGAGCCCATCGCAGCTTCTGCTCGTCTCCCTGGGTGGATGCACAGCCTACGATGTAGTGAACATCCTGGAGAAGAAACGGGAGCCGATCACGGGCCTGGCGATTCACGTCACCGCGGAGCAAGAACCGGATCCCCCCTGGACCTATCGCGAGATCCACATCCAGTATACCGTGCACGGCAAGGGGCTCAGCGAAAAGGCGGTGCACGACGCGGTCGCGCTCTCCGAGGAGAAGTACTGCTCCGTGGCATCCACGCTGCGGGGGAGTGCGCAGATCACGTATGACATTACCATCGTCGACGAAACCTAGTCGAGTCTTTCAGCAAGGTTTGCCGCAGCCGATTCAGAGGAAGGCGCATTATCGTGGACATCGCTCAGTTCGGGAGCCCGGCTACGATCGCAACCGTGCAGGAGGCAGCAGACAGCGTCGGTCCTCGCTCCGAAGCATCGTCCGGTTGGCGTTTTGACAAACGATCTGAGCTGTGATAGACTCAGATTGCTTCACGTCGCAGACTCTAGTCTCTTCTCATCAGTCGACAGGGTCAGAAACGAGTCCTGCCAAGAACAAGCTGAAAATAGGGGTCTGTCTTGCTACCAATCGGCGTTTTCCCTGGTGCACCCCTATGCCACACAAATCAACTCTAGACAAGGAGGTGAGTACCCCGGGTAACGATCGCTCCATGGACTAGAAGCTCCCGCATTAGCCAGTTGCTTATCTGAAGGAGGATAGAACAGATGGTTCGGAGACCATTGTGGAGGGCAATCACTCTCCTAATCGTGCTTAGTGTAGCTATACCTCTAGTCCGGGCGGCGCCGACGCAGGAGGAACCGACCGCCGCATCTGTCCGGAAGCTTCCTCTGCCCATCGATACTACACGACAGAGTTCAACCCGTGTCGTCGTTGAACTGGTCGGTGCGCCGCTGGCCACTTATGGCCGGGGGGAGCTGCAGCTATCCAGCCAGAGCGCTCAAGAGAGACTAAAAGAGCTCAATGAGCAGCATATCTCGTTTGCCCGAACACTCAGCCAGGCTTTGCCGAAGGCCACCATCGCCCAATACACGGACGAGCAAGGCGTCGGTAGGGCCCTGGACTACAAGGTTGCTTTCAATGGCATGACCATCCACGTTCCCAACTGGGATAAAGCAGCGGCCAGGACGCTGCTTGAGCTGCCCAATGTGAAAGCGGTCTACCCAGAGCGCGAATACGCGCCCGATCTCGACGTCAGCCACGACTTCATGGGCTCGGCCGCGATGTGGGCCGAAGCCGGTGGGCAGGCCAACGCCGGAGCCGGCCTGAAGATATCCGTCCTGGACACCGGGATCGACGAGACGCACCCCTTCTTCGATCCAACAGGCTTCACGTATCCTCCAGGCTTCCCTAAGGGGGATACCCGGTATACAACCGAGAAAGTGATCGTAGCCCGAGCCTACTACAGGCCCAGCGATCCTCCGGCCGTGCCTGGCGCAACCGATCGTGATAGCCACGGCACAGGAACCAGCGGCATCATTGCCGGCAACCTGAACACCACGTCTGTGATATCAAATCCATTCAGCACCATCTCGAAGACGGTCAGCGGGGTCGCTCCGGCCGCGCACTTGATGAACTATCAGATCTTCTACACCGCTCAGAGCGGGAGTCAGAGCGCTTGGACTCCGGAGATTCTGATGGCCATCGACGACATGGTGGCCGATGGGGCAGACGTGAGCAACAACAGCTGGGGCGGTGTAGATAACCTGAACCCGACAGTGGATCCTACTGGCATTGCCTTCCAGAACGCCATTGAAGCCGGTGTCGTGGTGGCGAAGAGTGCCGGCAACGACGGACCACAGCCTCACTCGCTGGGCGACGGTATGCCACAGGATTTGATTATCGTCGGCGGCAACGACTTCGGTCGCCGGGTTGGGGCCTCAGCCAGCGTCATCGCTCCAGGAAGCCCACCGCCAACGGTGACCAATTTGTTGGCCATCGAGGCTGCGTTCACGCCGCAGCTCACGGGCGTGCTTTCGGATACATACGCCTACGTTGGAAGGACCGAGCCAACAAACTACACGGGCTGCGATGCCTTCACCATCACCACCACTCAGGCGATCAGCGGCAACATCGCGCTGATCTCTCGAGGTGGCTGTCGCTTCGATACCAAGGTGCAGAACGCCGACGATGCCGGCGCCATAGGCGCCATCGTCTTCAACAACCTGGCGGGCAACCTCCCGTTCCCTATGGGTGGGGACGCGGCGAATATCCCGGCTGTCATGGTCGGGAATGAGCCGGGCTTGGCTATGGTGGCCTGGGATGCGGATCACCCCGGCGCTGCAGAGGTGAAGATCGATCCCTCTCTTACGTATATCCCCGACGCGGCTCTGCCGGACACGATGTATTCAAACAGCAGCCGGGGGCCGGATCTGATGCAGGAGATGGGTGTCGACGTAATAGCGCCCGGTTCTGCCGTCTGGACGTCTTACTCGATCAGAGGAGGCTGGAACACCGTCAACGGCACCAGCTTTGCTGCGCCCTTCGCGGCTGGCGCGGCCGCCGTCCTGCGGCAGATATACCCCACCTGGGAGCCGACGGACATCAAGAGCGCCATGATGAGCACAGCCAAGGTCGAGGGAATCTACAAGGACTATGCTCAGACGGATCCCGCCGGCGTCCTGGATATGGGAGCCGGACGTCTCCAGTTCGACGAGATGATCGATCCCGGGTTGATCTTCGACGACAGCAGTCTAAGCTTCAAGCAGATGATGGCCGGGACGTCGAAGACAATGACCGTAAATGCCACGGACGTCTTCAGCCGCCCTGCGGGCACGCCCTTCACATACACGCTGGCGATCAGCGAGACAGGGACCATCACCGCTACGGCCAACTTCACCCTGAGTGTCACGCCTGCTACGCTGACCTTCGATGACGACGGGGATACCGATTCCTTCGACGTAACCATGGAGATCCCCTCCGATGCCACACCGGGTGACTATGAGGGCTGGGTCTGGCTGCGTCACGGTCCCCATGAGCTCCATCTTCCGGTCTGGGTGCGCATCCGACCCGAGGCGACGGAGAAGCACGTCCTGGTTCTCGACGATGACGCCAGCGCCTACGGCTTCACGGACTACGCCAGCTACTACACGAGTGCGCTGGATGCGCTAGGCTACACTTACGACGTCTGGGCGGTGGACCTACAGAACTACTTCACCGGCCAAGGCTTGCCCACCGTGGCGGAGATGCAGGCCTACGACAAGATCATCTGGTTCACCGGTGACAGCTACTACACGTATTTCGAGCTTGGCGCCGAGCTGCAAAGCCGCAACAACCTCTTCGACGTTATGAGGAGCGGTGGAGCGAAAGTGCTGGCCACCGGCATGGATCTGTCGGGGTACGAGTTTGCGCAGAACGTCGCCGATCAGTTCCCGCTCCAGGTCGGGATGGCCACCGGTTTCCTCCAGGAGGACGCCTATGCGCCAGCTTCGACCCTCGCACCCAATCCGTCTGTCGAGGGCACCGATCAGATCGCCGCTTTTGACGGGATGGTCTTCGACCTGGGCGGCGTCATGACCCCGACCCTCGAAACCTCGGCCGGTAACCAGGCTTTCGTCGACGAGCTGACGCCGTACGAGGATCCAGAGCTCTACGGTGGCAAAGGCTTCCTCCGTTCCCTGGAGCCGGGTTCGAATGGCGAAGGATGGGTCGGAATCCTCCGCTCGATGGAACCGACGCTCGAGAATGACGGCGTGCTGCCCGGGCCGGAGTATCGCACCGCCTACCTCGGCTTCGGCATAGAGGGCGTCAACGACGCTACCGGCTATAACACCCGTGAGGACCTGCTGGGCCACCTCCTTCACTGGCTCAATGACGTAGTCAGCCTGACGGTTGACCCCGTGGCCGGCGCAGTGAACGAACTCACCCAGTTCGAAGCTGAACTGACGTCGTCGGTAGACGCTGAGGGCGTCCAGTATCGGTGGGACTTCGGCGATGGCAGTGACATAGCCGTCACCAGCCAGCCATCCATCGAACACGCCTACGAAGCGCCGGGGACTTACACGGTCATAGTGGAGGCAACCGACGCCTATGGTCACAAAGCCCTGGATGAGACGACTGCGACGGTCACGACTCTGGGCGGCTCGACCAAGACAGTGGACAAGGAAGACGCCTTCCCCGGTGACGAGCTGATGTACACGCTGATGTTGAATAACACCAGCATGACAACCGCCACTGCTGTCTTGACGGATGTCATCCCGGCGAACACCACCTACGTCACGCACACCGTCGGAGACTTCATGGGTGGCGTGTTCACTTGGTCCGGAACTGTAGGAGCAGGCACGTCGATGACGCTTACCCTTACGGTGCAGGCGGACGATGACCTCGAGCCCGGCACCGTCATCACCAATGTTGCCGAGTTCAACGTCGAGGGCACCATGTTCAGCAAGGAAGCGGAGACGACAATCTGGGAGAGGAGCTACCTGCCGCTCGTTTTCAAGAGCTACAGCGTCACGCCGTAGCTTAGCTCCTCAGACCTGACGAACGAAGGCCCATCCTCTGATGAGGATGGGCCTTTCTCGTCTTTCCTCTCCGCCGCTCGCTTCGTGGCCGACGTGCTACCCTTGCATCACCTCCATGGGCGCAAAGCTCGCCATAAGCCGCTTCTCCCCCTCATCCTCGAAGTTCACGGTGACGATCTCGTCGTCGCCCTGAACACGGCTCTCCAGCACGATCCCTTCCCCGAAGGCCTCGTGCACCACTCGCTGTCCGGCGCGGAATTGAGGTTCGGCCGACGTATCGTCGAAGCTCACCACTCTCCCAGACCGCGGTCGCTCCCAGGTCGTCTCCCGCTGGCGGGGTCTCCGGTGCGTCACCCGTCGCGAGCCCGACGTCAGCCCCATAGGGATGTCATCGAGAAATCGGCTGGGCACCGTCGCCTCGCTGCTGCCGTAACGCGTGCGTCGAAAAGCATACGTCAAGAAGAGCCGATCCTCGGCCCGGGTCAACCCGACGTAGGTAAGGCGTCGTTCCTCGGCCATCTCCTCGGGCTCGTCGAAGGAACGGCTGTGCGGCAGCAGACCTTCTTCGAGACCGGTGATGAAGACGATGGGGAACTCCAGACCCTTGGCGCTGTGAAGTGTCAGCAGCGTCGGGGCGTCTACATCCGCGCTCAGGTTATCCACGTCGGAGACCAGCGCCACGTCGGTCAGAAAATCGGTCAGCGAATACTCAGCGTAGTCCGCGGCCACGTTGCGCAGCTCCAGCACGTTCGCCCAGCGCTCCTCACCTTCATCGCTGCCGTCGCGCAAGTAGTCTGCGTAACCGGTGTCCTCCAGCACCCGATTGATCAGATCCGCCACCGAGAGCTCGCGGCTCGCGGCGATCCACCCCTCCAGCTTATCCAGGAAATCGAGTACAGCCCGCTCCGCCCGAGTCCATAGGTCCGGACCGTCCTCATTGGGATCTCGAATCCGTCGCAGTACCCGATAGACCGAGATGTCGTCTTCCCTGGCTGCGTCCTCCAGGGCGGTTCGCGTCTTCCGCCCAATGCCTCGCGGTGGAACGTTGATGACCCGTTCCATACTCAGATCGTCATCGGGATTCAGGATCAGGCGGAGAAACGCCAGCAGGTCCTTGACCTCCCGGCGCGAGTAGAAGCGCGTGGCTCCAACGAGCCGGTAGGGTAGCCCAGCTCGTACAAAGGCATCCTCCAGCGCACGCGACTGAGCGTTGGTGCGGTACATCACGGCGAAGTCGCCAGGGCTCCTGTCCTCCTCAGCCACCAGCCGGGCGATGGTATCCACGACGAACTGAGCTTCGTCGTCCTGATCGTACGCCTCGTGGACCACAATCTCGGGCCCGGCGCCCCGTTCTGTAAACAGCTCCTTGTCGACGCGGTCACGATTGTGTCGAATGACAGCCTGAGCAGCGTCCAGGATCGTCTGCGTGGACCGGTAGTTGCGCTCCAGCAAGAAGACCTCAATCTCCGGATGGTCGTCTCGAAGCCGGCGGATGTTCCGATAGTCAGCCCCCCGCCAGCGGTAGATCGACTGATCCTCGTCAGCGACGCAGAACAGGTTGCGATACTTCCCCGAGAGCTGCCGCAGGAGGGCGTACTGAGCCTGGTTCGTGTCCTGGAACTCGTCCACCAGGATGTGGCGATACTGCTCCTGATACTTCTGCAGCACCCGAGGGTTCTCCTTGAACATCAAGGCCGTCTTCATCAAGAGATCGTCGAAATCTAGCCCGTTGTTTGCCGCCAGCAAAGTCTGGTAGCGCTCATAGACCCGCTTGACGATCTCGCCGTAGTAGGAGTGGGTAGGATAAGCGGGCGGTGAGACAAGCTCGCTCTTAGCCTGGGAGATAGCAGAATGGATTGACCGAGGACGATACTGCTTATCGTCCAGGTTCAGATCCTCCAAAGCTTGCTTGATCAGCCTTCGCTGATCATCTGTGTCGAAGATAACGTAGTCGCGGGGAATACCAGCAGCCTCAGCCTCACGACGCAGGATCTGGGCGCAGGTGGCGTGGAAGGTCCCCAGCGAGAGGCTGCGTGCCCGCGAGGCACCCAGCAGCCCTTCCAGCCGCTCCCGCATCTCCCGGGCCGCCTTATTCGTGAACGTCACCGCCATCAGACGCCAGGGCTCGACGTGATGCTCCAGCACAAGCCAGGCGACGCGGGACGTCAGTACGCGCGTCTTCCCGCTGCCCGGACCGGCCAGCACCAGCGTCGGACCGGGTGCAGTGGTGACGGCTCTCTCTTGCTGCGCGTTGAGTGTCTCCAAGAAGTCCATGAATCATCCATCCGCTCGTGACGTCAATTCGTGTGCGAAGTCGGGCCTCCTGCTTAACCGAACCAGAAGCTTCGCGCAAAAACCAACCAGCTCCTTGGTGACAGTCTCCAAGACAAGCTGGCCCGAATCGGATTATACCATCGCAAATGTCGTTGTCGAGCGAGTCCTTTATGGTATAATCCCAGACAGCAATGAATAGAACAGACACCCGGAAGCAACCAAGCACCGCTGAGGTGCTCGAAGAAGTGGAACGTCGACGGCAGGAGTCCCGCGCTGAACCGAGTGAGAATACGAGGAAGCTCGTCAATGCCGCGGATCGATTTATCTTCTGGCTTTCTGAGCGCTGGCTGACCGTCTTTAACACATTGGCCTTCGTCTACGTCGGGTTGCCTTTTCTAGCTCCCACGTTGATGCATCTCGGGGCTGAGTCGGCAGCGTCGCTCATCTATACCCTGTACAGCCCTTTGTGCCATCAACTCCCACAGCGATCCTGGTTCTTGTTTGGGCCCAAGTTCGCCTACCGTTTGCCGGAACTGATGGACCTAGCCCCCGCCGAGGTGACCGACGCGTTTTCCAATGGGTTCATCGGGAACGAAGCCCTGGGATATAAGGTGGCATTCTGTCAACGTGATGCTGCAATCTACGGCTCCATCTTCCTCTTTGGTCTCCTATATGGACTGCTGCGACGGCACCGGGATATTCGTCCGCTTCCCTGGTGGGCGTATATTCTCCTGGGTCTCGTGCCCATGGGCCTGGATGGCGGCTACCAACTCCTTTCGTACCTTCTTCCGGCCGTCTTCCCCGGCATCTCCATCCACCCTTACGAGACAACACCGTTGATGCGCGTCATCACCGGAAGCCTATTCGGATGGGCAACCGTCTGGCTCGCCTATCCCTATGTGCAAACGTCGATGGAGGACGTACGGGCTTCTCTTCAGCAGCGCTTTCACCCGGCGTAGCGTGCACCACAGGCCATCGATGAAACGAAGTCGGCTGGATGGCGTTGTCCACTACCGCTTTGAGGCGTTGGACAGCGTTGAGGGTCTCCTTCATACGATCTTGACTCGGATAGGTGGTGTCAGCCGGGGTCCGTATGCCACGCTCAATCTTGGCCATACCGTTGGCGACGACCCGCACGCGGTGGAAGAAAACCACCGGCGAGCGTTGGAGCCGCTGGGCTTGGACAAAACCCGAGTCGTGAGCCCCTGGCAAGTACATAGTGCAGCGGTGGACGTCGTGGGGCCGGAGCATCTAGGAACCATTCGTCCGAAGACTGACGCGTTGGTCACAGCAGCCCCAGGCGTGCCATTGCTGATGCGCTTCGGCGATTGCGCCTCGGTCCTATTGTGTGATCCGGTCAGACGCGTGGTGGGCATAGCGCACGCCGGCTGGCGGGGGGTAGTAGCTGGCGTAGTTGAGGCGTCGGTTCAGACTATGACAGAACGCCTTAAGTGCCGTCCGCACCACATCTGGGCCGGGATCGGCCCAACCATCGGCCCTTGCTGCTACGAAGTGGGTGCCGACGTCGCAGAGAAGATCGCCCGGGCCTGTCCGGTGGGCTCCGAGGTCGTCCGTCACGTCGATGGTCAGATCCATGCTGACCTTCCTGGCGCCGTCGAGGCTCAATTGCAGGCAGCGGGCATCAAGCAGATCGAGCAGGCTGATCTCTGTACCTCCTGCCGCGTGGACGAGTTCTTCTCCCACCGAGCCGAGGACGGACGAACCGGTCGTTTTGGCGTAGTGATAGGATGGAAAGATGGCTGACATCACAGAGAACCTAGAGAGCATACAGGAACGCATAGCGCGGGCGGCCGAGCGTTCTGGACGCGACCCACAGGACGTCACTCTCGTGGCTGTGACGAAAACCTTCCCGGCTGACCTCGTGCTTGTCGCCTATGATGCTGGTGTGCGTCACTTTGGCGAGAACCGGGCGCGGGAGGGAATCAGCAAGATCACGGCACTCGAGCCTTACCTGTCGGAACCGCCCGCTACCTGGCACATGATCGGTCACATTCAAAGCAGAAAGGCAAGGCGAGTCGCAGAGCACTATGATTACGTCCATTCCATCGATCGGCTGAAGATCGCCCGTCGCCTGAGTCGCTATGCCGTGGAAGCAGGTCGCACGCTGCCGGCGCTCATCGAGTGCAACGTCTCTGGTGAGGGATCGAAGTACGGTTTCCCGCTGGAGAAGTGGGAGGAAGACGAGACAGAGCTGGAGACCTTCTTTTCCAGCGTTGCTGAGATCGTGGAGTTGCCGGGCCTGCGCATTCGCGGCCTGATGACTATGCCTCCCTACGTGGATGATCCTGAGGACGTCCGCCCCCTCTTTGTCCGGCTACGTCTGCTTCGCGACGCACTCCGTCAGCGTTTTCCTTCCACCGACTGGCATCATCTCTCTATGGGGATGACCAACGACTTCGAGGTTGCTGTGGAGGAAGGCGCCACGATGGTCCGCATCGGCCGCGGCATCTTTGGTGAGCGAAGCTAGTTGAGTTCCATACCTATGGAGAAACAGTAGACATGGTGAGCACCCTGCTCGGTCTCATAGATATCATCTTCACCCTCTATTCCGTGGCGATTATTGCCCGATCATTCCTGCCCTTTCTCCGCGTTGACCCGTATCATCCTGCGGTACAGTTCCTGATCCGGATCACCGAGCCCTTCCTGGCACCGATCCGTCGCACCATACCCATCATCCAGGGACTGGACTTCTCGCCGATGGTAGCGTTGCTCATTCTCTGGCTCATCCAGATGGTCATCGAGCGGCTATTGCAGCTCTTTCTGTACGTGGGGTGAGATGGGAATATCCCAGCAACGCGGAGTCGACGGACTGGGCACACGATGTGGTACGTTAGTACTATTGACGGGGGGCCAACCAAGAGGTAGAATGTTATCAGCCTTTGGGACGGCTTTCCGTCCCCCGAAACCTGAATAGGTTGTCGGTGGTTACCCTCCTTTCGCTATCATGGCCTCCCGAGACGGGAGGCCATGAGGCTTTTTAGGCCCCCTCGGTCGAGACGAGAATCCGGCCACACGTGTCACAGTAGACCAACTCCCCCTGTCGCAGCTTCCACTCCATACTCGGCGGGACGGTCACGCCGCAGGCAGAACACACGTCGTCGCGTATTCGCGCCACCGCTTGCCCCCCCTTTAGTTCGCGTATCCGTTCGTAACTGGTCAGCGTGGGGGCTTCGATCCGCGGCGCAACCAACTCCCGTTTCCGGTCAATCTCCTCAAGACGCTGCTCCAACCTCTCTCGCTCAGCCCTCAAGTCCGCATGCCGGACAGCTCGGCTAGACTCCACGTCTTGAAGGTGGGCTTCGGCCGCATCCCGCTCCGCTCCCGCCTCTTCACGATTGATCATAGCCTCCAAGAGCGTGTCCTCCAGCTTCTGACGCCGACGCTTGAGCGAGGCTATCTCCGCCTGAAGATCGGATAGCTCCTTGGGGTTCTTTACCTTGCCGCTGTAGAGCCGCTTCTCCGAGCGAGACATCTTGTCCGACAGGCTTTCAATCTCGAGTTCCAGATCGCGCTGCTTCGTCTGCCACGTCCGGGCCTTTTGCTCTGCCCTCTTCAGTCTTTGCCGCGCTTCTCGAAGCGCTCTATCGTCCTCCAGCGCTTCCGCAATCTCCACGAGACGACGCTGCTTGGCATCCCGCTCACTATCAAGCTGCTGCAAACGATAGAGTTCTTCTCCCCTGACCATTGCTCTCTCCTTCTGATCTCCAAAGCGTTTCCTCAGTGGAAGGAGCCCCAGACAAGACGTCAGGCTCTCCTCTACGTCCGAGGTTAAGACGGGCGCGGATCGAAATGCTTGACTCCTTGGGCGGGCCACCGGTTCCGACGACTAAGCCTCTATCGGGGTCCCTCTCAGGTTCCAGTACTGTCGATCAGATCGAGCCGCTGAAATCAGCCGTCCATCGCACAAGGAAGCTCGCCACGATCTGCCTACGGTCACGCTGAAGCAACCACGCCTTCCCGCGAGAACTCTCGAAGCGATCGGGCCAGCGGACAGCACGCGCTGGTATATGTAGTCGTCTATGCCCGTCTCTCCGCATCCACGCCGGCGTCAGCAGCAGCCGACTGGAGAGCTGCCTCTGCTCCAGTCATCTCCTTCTCAAAAGGAGCATCGCCGCCCACGGCATGCCGGATAACGAGAATGGCCGTCGCGCCCGCAATGCAGGCGAGAGCAAAGAGCTGTGCGGCAGCGATAGGTCCTATCATCCAGGCATCAGGACGGAGATACTCCAAGAAGAAGCGTCCCAAGGGATACCCGATGAAATAGCCGAGGATCAGGTCTCCCTCCTTCAGCCGATCCTGGAAACTCCGTGCCACAACAACCAGAATCGCGAACACGATTAGGCACCAGATCGACTCATAGAGGAACGTGGGATGGAAAAGCGTGTCGGGCGGGTACGCCGCGAGATCATCATAGGGCGTGATCCGATGCACTGGGTCGATCCTCAAGCCCCAGGGCAACGTCGTAGGCGGCCCATAGAGCTCCTGGTTGATGAAGTTGCCCCAGCGCCCCAGAGCTTGTCCCAGGGCCGCGCCTGGGGCTCCGTAGTCCAGCCATCGCAGCGGGCGCAGCCCTGCCCGCCAGGTGTAGAGCAGGACGCCGAGAAGGCCGCCAAGGAGAGCGCCGTAGATTCCCAGCCCTCCCTCCCAGATATATAGGATCTCAACGGGATGCTTGCGATAGTAGTCCCATCCAACCATTCCGCCCTGTGGCTCGGAGAAGACGTGGTAGAGGCGAGCTCCAACGATACCCAGAAGAATGGCAAGCGTAAGGGCATTCCAAACGTGCTCCGGGTCGTCGCCGTTCTGGCGCGCTCGAAGCGCAGCATGAAGCGCGCCCAGCAAGACGCCGCTGACAATCAGAACGCCATACCAGTGAATGCCCCAATTCTCCGTGAAGCGAATCAGAAGTGGGTCGACAGGTGGTTGCACGCGCTCCTCTCCTCTCCTATCCGAGGTAGATTATACCATCCGAGAACTTCTCGTGGCAAGTCCTATCGTTCAACCCGTTGCGGCATCAGGCGCCCGGTCGGTTACGGCAGGGTCCTTGACAACCTCCATCGAGCGCATCTTAGTGGCCCGTCGCACATCGTCTGCGGCCGACGAGCGCGGGCAGCCGCAACAAGCCCTGAGACAACGACAGGACGTCTGCTCAAGAAGGCGGGACAGGCCGAGTCGCTACCGGACAGATCGCCTCGCCGTCCATTGATCCTAGTCGTTCCGACCGAAAATCGCGGTCAACACGCGGCCCAGCCAGAAGATGCTCCAGGCAGCCGTCAGCATACCCATGATAGCCACCTTCTGTGTATCGATGATCGGCTCTACCCGGATCCCCTCTGCCGTCACCTCCACGACACCAAGAGGGGAACTGCTCATCCCGCCGCCGCCACCGCCCCCCATACTCTCAAGCTCTGGGATCTCCTCTTCTATCTCGGCGGCCGGGCCTTGCCCTGCCCCCATCCCGAAGCCGTAGCCGATTTTCGCGACAGGGATGACGGTTCGACCTTCTACTGTGACCGGATCGCCGAAGCAGGCATTGACGTTGGCCTCCTTGCGCAGCGCACCAAACGTGTCAAGCATTCTCTGGATATCAGCTTCCATTTGTCGTCCTCCTTTTCTCAAGAATCATCGTCGTTAGCAGAAACATGCCTGCTGCAACAGCTGCAGCAGCGTAGAACGTGCTGTCCATCCCCCAAACACTGAAGACCACCCCCATGAGGGGCGGTCCAAGGGTCTGCCCCAGCCGGAGGGCCGTTCCGTTCACGGCCATAAACGCGCCTCGGTGTTCAATCGGTGCCAGGCCTGCCAACAGCGTCTGAAGGTTGGGGATGCTCAAACCCTGTGCAATGCCAAAAAGAATGATAGAAATCCAGAGCGACCAGACGCTGGGAGAGAGAGGGATCGTCAAGAGAGCCAGAGCAAAGAGGGCTGAGGAAAGTTGCAACAGTTCCTCTTCTGAGAATAACCTCACTAATCTGCCCAACTGCGATGAGGTGAGTGCCGTCGCCAGTGACGTCGCCGACATCGTGACCCCGATTAGGAACGGTGACACCCGGAAGTCATTCTCCATCAAGAAAGGAAGGTAGGTCAAGTACGCTCCGTAAATGGTGACAAACGTCAACAGCGTCAGCACGAAGAGGGTGATCGCTTGTTGATGCTTGATGCTCTCCCAGGCCTGGCCCAAATAAGAACAAAGGTCCTGCTCGCTTCTCGGTTCCGGATTCTCCAAGACAAATAGGGCAACAAATCCGAGCGGCACGGCGAGGATGGATAGCGCAAACGGGTAGTACCATCCTAACGTCGCTAGGGCGCCCCCGATAGCGGGGTAGCCGGCGGTACCCACACCGATAACACTGGCGTTGTAACCCATAGCGGTGGTGCGCTCCTGGCCGCTGTAGAGATCACCGATAAGCGTGATGTAGAGCACGCTGAGGGAGGCAGCTCCGATCCCTTGCATGAAACGGAGTATCAATAGGACATCGAAGTCCCGAGTCAAGGCACAAGCGGTTCCGGTCAAGCCAAAGAGCATCAGTGAAGGAACCAGGATCCTCGTTCGCCCCCAGCGGTCGGCGAGAACGCCCAGAATGGGCGTCAGAAACACGCCCGGCAGGGTGAAGATCGTGATTAGGTTCCCTACAGCTTGAGACGGCAGATTCAACGAGCGTCCAATCTGCGGAAAAGCCGGTGTGATGCTGGAGACACCCAAGACAGCCATCAGTGTAACTCCGAAAACAACCATCAGGTCGGGGTCGCAATACAGAGGCCGGTTGCCGCCAGGAGGTGTCTCAGACGTCATCGGCGCGCACGAAGCGTATACCCAACCAACAGGCCATCACTCACTGGCGTAGGACACCCGGTAGATGAAACCTCCGCTATCGGTAGAGATGAGAAGCCCGCCGCCAGGTCCGGTCAGAACGTCGACGGGCCGGCCCGTCACCTGGCAGCCGCTCAATCCCAAAGTGCCGGGCGGAAGAAAGACGGTAGCTGTCACCTTTCTTGCAGTCATGGACGCTTATTCCAGTGAGCATTGAACGCTCGAACGTCTCACCCCGTTCTTTCACGAGCTGACCAGCGCTCGAGAAGAGCTGACCTGGTGCCCGGCTGCAGGCAGCTGACATCTATTATACGGTCGATCTGGGCGCAAGGCAAAGCAACGCTTCTCTTGTCGCCTAACCTATTGTACAATCAGCTTAAGCACCGCTCCTCTCGCGGTCTTTCCGATAGTCATGGAGGTTGAGACGATGCCCAATAAGACTGTCTTCACACACGAGACATTTCTCTCCCCTTTCACGTGGCGTTACGGCTCAAGAAGGATGCGCGCCATTTGGAGCGAAGAGCATAAGCATCAGCTGTGGCGACGGATCTGGGTCGCTTTGGCCACTGCTCAACATCGCGCAGGCTTGGTCAACGACGAGCAACTGGCGGACCTGCAGGCCCATCAGGATGACGTAGATCTTGCCCGGACCGCGGAGATCGAGGCAGAAATCCATCACGATAAGATGGCGGAGCTGCGAGCCTTCGCCGAGCAGTCCCCCGTGGGGGGACCGATCATCCATCTCGGGGCGACGAGTGCGGACATCGAAGACAACGCCGATGCGCTCCGTGTCCGCGAGGCGCTCGACCTCCTCCTTGACCGGCTGCGGGAGCTCCTCATCAACGTGGCCGCTCGCATCGATGAATACGCCAGTCAACCCTGTATGGGCTATACCCACATTCAACCGGCCGAACCTACGACGATCGGCTACCGCTTGGCGACGTACGGACAGGATCTGCTGAGCGACTATTTAGAACTGCGCCGCGTGCGCGATCATCTGAAGGGCAAGGGTATGAAGGGGGCCGTGGGCACAGGCGCTTCCTATCATCAACTCCTTGAGGGCAGCGGCATGACGGCTGCCGAGATGGAGACGATCGTGATGGAAGAACTGGGCCTGGAGGCCTATCCCGTCGCCAACCAGGTTTATCCCCGAAAGCAGGACTATCGCGTCCTGACAGCGCTCGGGGGGCTGGCAGCCTCGCTCTATCGGTTTGCCTTCGACTTGCGATTGCTCCAGTCGCCCACCATAGGAGAATGGAGTGAACCCTTCGGCAAGAAGCAGGTGGGATCGACAGCCATGCCTTTCAAGCGCAACCCGGTCAACGCGGAAACCACTGACAGTCTGGCACGCTACGTCGCCGGACTCCCCCGCGTGGCATGGGACAACGCCGCCCACAGCCTATTGGAACGCACCCTGGATGACTCAGCCAACCGTCGGCTTATTCTACCAGGTGCATTCCTGGCTGCGGAGGAAGTCGTACGACGAGCCGACCGTATCCTGGGAGATCTGCAGGTCCATCCGGACGCTGTGGAACGGAACCTAGAGACCTACGGTGTCTTTGCTGCCACCGAGCGGCTTCTGATGGAGTTGGGACGAGTGGGCGCCGACCGCCAGGCCATGCACGAGGTGATCCGCCAGCATGCCATGGTGGCTTGGCAGGCCGTACAGCAGGGGAGGCCCAACCCTTTGATCGATCTTCTGGCAGGGGAGCCAGAGATCCTACGCCACCTTTCTGCCAGCCGCGTTCGATCCCTGCTTGACGCTGCCGGCCATATTGGGGATGCACCGCAGCGAGCGAGACAGATGGCCAGCAAGATTCGGAAGACGGTAGCTCAAGAGCCTTCCGGCACAAAGGAAAAGGAAATTCGGGGTTGACATTCTTAGCAAAAACCCTTATGATGTAACTAAGCTACCTAATCGTGAAACGAGCTCTGCCACCGAGGTAGAGCTCTTCTAATGTGTTTCTAATGCGATTCCTATACGGATCTAATGAACCTGTGACATACTGAACGCAGTATCATACTTAGTTCAGGGCAGAGCAGGGTTACGATAATCAAGTCAACGATCGACAGGCCTACTTGGAGCGAGACGGAACTAACAACAGGCGATTTACGTCTAGAAGATTAGGACCGGTCAGCAGACCTGGTATTGGACGGAGGCCCGACTTCCTTAGAAGGCGGGCTTCTTGGCCCTTGGGGACATTTTGACCATTGTCACTCCGCGACCTGACAATACACTCGAGAACACCCAAGGTAGCCGTGACATCTAGTCAATTCATCGGCAGTGTCACTTTGGAGAAGTGAGGTCGACTCATAGTCGCTGACTCAGAATCCAGTTCTGGTCACAGACTGTATCGGCAGACCAGACGCTCGACCTGAGGCTTCTGATGAATTGGAGGAGGAGCTTATGTTGCAGAGATATGAGATTGAAGAGCAATTTGACGACATCGGGTGGCTCTTGGATGAGGCCGAAGAGGAAGGGTATCTCACGCTGGACCAGGTAATGGAGGCCTTCCCGGAAGCGGAGGAGGACCTATCTGATCTGGAGGACTTCTTCAATTTCTTGCATGAGCAAGACATCGAGGTGGTAGACAGCGAGTCGGACGTCGTCGAGACTGAGACTGAGGATCAGGTGGCAGAGGACGAGGGCGAGGAAGTGGGAGCGTCCGATCTGAGTGCCATTTCGATCGACAATGCTGTTAGTCTCTACTTCAAGGAGATGGGGCGCGAACCTCTTCTGTCGAGAGAAGAAGAGGTTATGTTGGCCAAAAGAATGGAGCGCGGACAAGAGGCCAAGAAGCAGTTGGATCAGGGTGACCACACTACTGAGGAACGGAAGGAACTCGAGGCGTTGGTCGCCGACGGCAAGGAAGCTCGCGGGCACCTGATCAGGGCCAACACGCGGCTGGTGGTCAGCATTGCCAAGCGATATCGAGGGCAGGGGCTCTCTTTCCTTGATCTGATTCAGGCTGGCAACATCGGGCTGATCAAGGCTGCTGACAAGTTCGACTATGAACGGGGAACGAAGTTCGGTACCTACGCCACCTGGTGGATTCGGCAGTCCGTCGCCCGGACATTGAAGCAGCAGGGGCGAAACATCCGCATTCCAGTACACACCAACGACCGCATTCGGAAGCTGTATCAGGTGGCGGCGCGCCTGGAGCAGGACTTAGGCCATCGCCCCACACCGGAGGAGATCGCCGAAGAGGTCGACCTGGAACCAGAGCGGGTACGCTGGCTGATGGGAGTCTCACAGCGGCCCCTGTCTCTGGAAAAGCCGATAGATGAGGAGGGCGAAAGCGAGTTCGGCGACTTTCTGGAAGATGAAGACACGCCTTCGCCTTCTCAGAGAACCGAGATGCACCTCTTGCACGAGGATCTGCAGGATGCACTGAGCACGCTGACGCCCCGCGAGGTTCGGGTGCTTCGCATGAGGTTCGGTCTCGGTGGTGCGGACACTTATACCTTGCGAGAGGTCGGCGAGAAGCTGGGCGTGACCCGAGAGCGCATCCGTCAGATTGAGGGCAAGGCGCTGAAGAAGCTGCGTCATCCCCGATACCGACGGAAGCTCCGTCCGTACCTGAGCTAGGGATAGGGTCGGACGAAGCCGAGCGGACAGTAGGGTTGTCCGTGAAAGGGGAGTTGGGCTAGCAGCCTCAGCGAGTGACGTCAGAGCTAGCATGGTGCAACGGTCGAGATAGTACCTGACCTCATAGAAACCCGGTACTCCTGTTCGGGAATCGGCTTACCCGAGCCCGGCAGGAGCGACCGGGTTTCTCTGCGTGTGATCCCCGGTGCAGGGCCGGCGGGTGTCGTCCCGCTCCATCCCCAAGGAGCCGACGGTCGCGCCGATCTCAGACAGTGCCCGAGCGGGAGCTCTCGGCATCCTGAGCTCAGTCTCAGATCTCCGGTGAACAGCCCGCGTCCGAAATGGAAAAGCAGCAGTAACTGCCAGATCCTGCCGTCGTTGAAGTTGAAACTGCGCGTCTTCGTGCTAAAATTGCGGGCGTGCGAAGCTTGAGATAGCGCAGAGAAGCGGTACTATGCTCGACACCTCGTTGGGTGATCCTTGGCTGACGTCGGTAAGCACCGTTCTCTCCTGCGTCGTCCAGGCCTCTGGCACATGTCTCACTGGTAGAGTTGTACAGGAGGTTATCTATGATCAATGCTAAGCATGTGAAGAAATCTTATGGGCCCATCGAGGCCTTACGCGGTGTCAGCTTCGACATCGCGCCGGGTGAGATCGTCGGACTACTCGGGCCTAACGGTGCCGGTAAGACGACGACGATCAAAATCCTCACCGGTAGTTTGCACCCGGATGAGGGCAGCGTCCACGTCAACGGCCGCGATGTCCTTGAACACACCCAAGAGGTACAGAGTCAGATTGGATATCTGCCCGAGACAGCACCGCTCTACCCAGAGCTGACCGTTCAAGGTTATCTAAAGATGATGGCGGAGTTGCGGGGCATTCCCGAGGAGAAACGACGACAGCGCATCTCGGAGGCCGTCTACGCCACCGCACTGGCCGATCATCTCGTCCGGCCGATCCGGGAGCTGAGCAAGGGCTTCCGCCAACGCGTAGGACTGGCCCAGGCCATCATCCACAAGCCCCGGCTCCTCATTCTGGACGAGCCGACGATCGGGCTCGATCCGACTCAGGTCGTTGAGGTCCGCCGCCTGATCCGTCGACTGGCCGAGCGGAGCACGGTGCTTCTTTCCACCCACATCCTGTCCGAGGTTGAGGCGCTCTGCGATCGCGTCATTATCCTCATCAACGGTCGTATTAGAGCTGACGCCAAGCTCCAGGAGCTAGCTTCCACCTCAGACGCTATTCTGGTCCTCGACCAGAAGGCGCCTCAGGTAGACGAGGCTCTGTTGGGCTTGCCAAACGTCAAGGACGTGGAACGCGTCCACTCGGACGGGGCAACCGGCTATCAGGGCTTCCCTACCTACCGTGTCCTGGGCAAGGATGGCGACGCCGATCTCTGTCCCGCCATCTACGACTTGGCGCGGGATGAGGGTTGGCCGGTGCGCGAACTACGACAGGATCTCCGGACGCTGGAGTCTGTCTTCAACGAACTTGCTACCAGCTCACAGTAGCAAGCAATAAACTGGAGGTATTACGACCGTGAAACGAGTGCTCTCAATTACGCGTAAGGAGTTGGAGGGTTACTTCGGTTCGCCGATGGCCCTCATCTTCGTGGGCGTCTTTCTGGCGGTCACGCTCTTCTCTTTCTTCTGGGTGGACACCTTCTTCGCCCGCGGCATCGCCGATGTGCGCCCTCTTTTCCGCTGGATACCTGTGTTGTTGATTTTCTTGGTCGCGGCGTTGACGATGCGTCAGTGGAGCGAAGAAGAGCGATCAGGCACGCTAGAGGTGTTGCTGTCACTGCCTGTCTCGCCCATTCAACTCATCATCGGCAAATTCTTGGCCGTGATGGCCCTGATCGGCGTCGCACTAGGACTAACTATCTTCTTGCCCATCACTGTAGAGATGCTGGGCAATCTGGATTGGGGCCCGGTTATCGGAGGATACCTGGCCGCTCTCCTGTTGGCGGCCGCCTATACAGCCATTGGGCTGTTCGTCTCTTCACTCACCGAGAATCAGATCGTCGCGCTGATCCTGGCTGTCCTGCTCTGCGGCCTCTTCTATCTGGTAGGGACGCAGGGGGTGACCGAGTTCTTTGGTGACAACGTCGGCGAGATCTTGCGCGCCATTGGCTCTGGAAGCCGCTTTGAAAGCATCGAACGTGGTGTGGTCGACCTGCGAGACCTACTCTACTACCTCTCGCTGACGAGTATCTTCCTCACCCTCAACAGCGTTGCTCTCCACAGCAAACGCTGGAGTTCGGGGAAGCGGACGCGTCCTTACCGTCGGGCCGTGACGCTCACCTCCATCCTTGTGGTGGTGAATCTCATCCTGGCGAATGTCTGGGTCTTCCCGCTACGGGCTCAGGCCCTGCGGCTAGATCTGACCGACAGCCGACAGTACACGCTGTCGCAGACAACACGGGACCTCTTGAGCAACTTGGAGGAACCGCTGTTGGTGCGCGGTTACTTCAGCGAGAAAACACATCCTCTGCTGGCCCCTCTTGTCCCGGAGATCCGTGACATGCTTCGTGAGTACGACGTCGCCGCAGGGGACAACATGGAGTTAGAGATCATCGACCCGGCGGAGCATCCAGAGCTGGAGGCTGAGGCGAATCAGACCTACGGGATCACCCCGAGCCCTTTCCAGATTTCCGGACGATACGAGCAAGCGGTGATTAACTCGTACTTCGACATCCTAATCCGCTACGGCGATCAGCACGTCGTGCTTGGCTTTCAGGATCTGATTGAGGTCCAATCGAGCGGCGGAAGCGTCGATGTCAGCCTTCGCAACCTCGAGTACGATCTGACCAGCGCGATCAAGAAGGTGGTCTACGGCTTTCAGAGCGTCGAAGCAGTGCTGGCAGCTCTGGAGGAACCCGCGGAATTGACCATCTATCTCACGCCCGAAACGATGCCGGAACAGCTTTCTGACATCCCCGCGACAATTGAGGATGTCGCTCAGAGCATCGCCGATGAGTCCGAGGGCAAGCTCGCGTACACGATAGTGAACCCGGACGCGCCCGACAGCCCGGTCACGCGAGAGCAGTTGTACGAGCAGTATGAGATTCAACCTTTCGCCTCCTCCCTTTTCTCCAGCGACTCCTACTATCTCCACATGGTGCTGCGCGTCGGCGACCAAGAACAGGTGATCTTCCCATCGGGTGAGATGAAGGAGGCGGATATCCGGTCCTCCATCGAGAACACGCTCAAACGGCTGTCGCCCGGCTTCTTGCAGGTAGTCGGGCTCTGGACGCCGTCGACACAGCCCCAGCAGAACATGATGGGACAGTCGCAGCGCCCCATCTCCAGCTGGCAGCAGGTCCAGCAGGCGTTGGCCCAGGAGTATGACGTGCGCAGAGTTGACCTAAGCACGGGACAGGTACCGGCCGACGTCGACGTGATGGTTCTGGTCGGCCCTCAGGGCATGACGGACAAGGGCCGGTTCGCTATCGACCAGTACCTGATGCAGGGAGGAGCAGTCATCGTGGCGGCCGGCAACTACGGAATCCAGGTCAATCCTATGCAGGGAGGCCTCGGGCTGAAGCCGCTGGAGGGCACGCTAAGGGATATGCTGGCTCACTACGGCATCAGTGTCGAGCAATCGCTGGTGATGGACCCGCAGAATGAGCCTTTCCCCGTGCAGACCACCCGAGATGTCGGTGGGACGCCGGTACGGGAGCTTCAAGCCATCGACTACCCCTTCTTCGTCGACATCCGACAAGATGGCATGGCATCTGACAGTCCCATCGTCTCCAACTTGCCCGCCGTGACTCTCAACTGGGCATCGCCCATCGTCATCGACGAAGAGAAGAACGCCGACCGCCAGGTGACGAAACTGCTCCACTCCAGTCCGGAGTCTTGGATTCGAACCGAGACCACGATTCAGCCTGACTTTGAGGCGTATCCGCAGCTTGGATTCCCGGTGGGAAGCGAGCGAGAGCGTCACACACTGGCGGTCTCAGTGCAGGGCTCTTTCGATAGCTTTTTCGCGGACCAGCCTTCACCGTTCGCCGAGGGTGCATCTGCCGGTGAAGCTGAAGCTGGAGAACAGCCAGGAACGCCGACACCAACGCCGCCTCCCTCGTCGCTCGGAACAGTCGAGACGTCGCCGGATACGTCCCGCCTGGTCGTCATCGGCAGCGTCGAGTTCGTAGACGACGTTGTCTTCGATCTCTCCTCCAGGCTCACACAGGATCGCTACCTAAACAGCCTGCGCTTCCTGCAAAACAGCGTAGCGTGGTCCACTGAAGACCTGGATCTGCTGAACATCCGCTCACGGGGCACGCAGACCCGCGTACTGGCGCCGCTCAGTGAGCGCGAACAGTCATTCTGGGAGGTTGCCAACTACGTCGCCGCACTGCTGGCGCTCGTCGTCATCGGCATTGTCTGGAACTCTCGCCGTAGGAACGAGGAGCCCATGGAGTTGTTGCCGCGGGACGCTGTTGCGCCTTCAGCACAGGAGGTGAGCTGATGCTCAAGAACCATCACAAGATCCTTGCTGCGGTTTTGGTTGCGCAGATTATTCTGAGTGCCGTCGTCTTCTGGCCGCGAGCCTCAACTGCGGGCCAGCGGGCCCCGCTCTTCCCGGACCTGACGGCGGAGGATGTCACGGCGCTTACCATTGAGGGCGCCGAGGGCGAGCCGATCGAGTTGAGGAAGGCAGCGGAAGGCTGGGTCTTGCCCAACGCCGACGAGTTCCCCGCCAGGGAAGAAGCGGTTCTCGGTATCCTCGAGAAGCTCACGAGCTTGACGACGGGGCGGTTGGTGACCAGCAACGACGTGAGCCACAAGCGGCTCCAGGTGGCGGCGGACGACTTCGCACGCCGCATCGTGTTCGAGACCGGCGACGGCGCGAAGGAGACCGTCTATATCGGCTCGTCTCCTCAGTATGGCTCCGTGCATTTCCGGGTGGGAGGCCAGAGCGAGGCGTACTTAACCAGCGAGCTGACGATCTGGGACGTGAAAGCTGATGTCAGCGGCTGGATTGATACGAGCTACCAGAACGCAGCTCAAGCCGACGTGACGAAGATGACGCTGGAGAACGCCAACGGGACCTTCGTCTTCGAGAAAGAGGACGGAGAGACCTGGGCCATGCTGGAACCCTCTCCTACAGGAGAAGGCCAGACGTTGAAACAGGTCGAGGTCAACAACGTACTCCGTCAAGCTGCTTCACAGACGATGAAGATGCCTTTGGGCACAGAAGAACGTGAGACCTACGGCATGGATGAGCCCAGCGCCGTCGTGACGCTGGAGACACCCGATAAGACGGTCACGGTTCAAGTCGGAGCCAAGGATGCCGACGATGAGAGTTATGTGATCAAGTCTTCGGAATCGGATTACTACGTCCGCGTCGCCGCGAGGAGCATCGCATCGTTGGTGGAGAACGGTCGAGAGGCCTTCCTCCAGGAGCCCACGCCGCAGCCCGAATCTAATGGGTCCTGAAGGACAATCACATACATCCGATCAAGCCGCCCTGGGCCGATCAGCTCAGGGCGGCTTTGGTTGTTAGCGGTCAGCATCGCCGTCGGCCTGTATCCCCTGTGGGGAGAAGAAGACCGGCGAGGACACTATGCTCAAAGGCCTAGGCGGTCGGACCGCTCCTTCATAGCGTTCAGCACGATTTCTACAAACGCTTCGAGGTCCACTCCCAGTTTCTCCTCGCAGAGCATGATCCGTTCTCGGTCGGCACCGGAGGCAAAGGACTTGGAGTCGAATTTCTTCATTACCGATTCCACGGAAACCCCGGCCAGCTTGGTGGGGTGGACGAGGGCCACCGCCACGATCAAGCCGGTTAGATCATCGCAGGTCACCAGAGACCATTCCATCTTAGTCTCCGGCGTCACATCGAGTCGCTCGTAGTTATGAGCCTTGATGGCTCGCACAATCTCCGGAGAGACGCCTCGCTCCTCTAGTTGCTCAGCGATGACCAGGGCATGCCGCTCTGGATCATCCCGGGTCTCCTCATAGTCGGCGTCGTGGAGCAAGCCGACCACCTCCCACTTGTCTGGGTCCCCGCCGAACTTCCCAGCTAATCCCCGCATAGCCGCGGCTACAGCGTAGTGGTGTTTACGGAGATTCTCGTTCGTGATGTTCGCCTTCAGAATGTCGAGAGCCTCTTCTTTTGAGAGCATGGTGTATCCTCCCTGCTTCTAGAGCGTGCTTATGGCACAGGATTCTGTCCAGGCCAATGATCTCCCGGGAGTATAACACGGGCCTGATGAAGGATCAACACCCAGCACGCACGACTGGCGGCTGCAGCAACCGCTGAACGTCGAGATTCGGAAGATGAAGCCAGTCGTGCAGCAGATCTCTCTCTGCTCCGGGGACTGAACCGGGCCAGAGAAGCGAACGGCGTGCAGAGCTGGGCCGTGGGAGAGACTGCGCCCGAGAGGAAGAGGAAGCAGATCGGCAGTCTCACGAACAGTGAGGCGAAGCAGACGTGATGTCTGAAACCAGGTTGCATAACGCTGCGCATCCTGACGTGTTATTCTACTTGCTCCTGCATCCGGGCTCCAGAAGGGTAGACAAAAGCGAGAAAGAAACGTAGAATGACGATGCGAATGCCCCAACCATCTTCTCCGGGCCGCGGCAATATGGCAGAGTGGATGGAAACACACTGTTGCAAGAGGGGAAGAGCTAAGCTTCAGGACAGGTATAGAGAGGAAAGCCATCCATGACCGTAGTGAAGAAGGTTGACACGACATCGAAATCCGAGGTACGACGCTTCATCGACATCCCGTTCCGGCTCTATGCAGATTGCCCCCAATGGGTTCCTCCACTGCGAACCGATGTTCGCACGATGCTCAACCGAGAGAAACACCCCTTTTATGAACACTCGCATGCTGACTTCTTCATTGCCGTAGAGAGCGGCCGGGACGTAGGACGTATAGTGGCATTGGAGAACCGCCGCTTCAACCAGTATCACGACAGGCATCAGGCCCAGTTCTATCTCTTCGAGTGTGTCGACGACGACGATGTCGCACGAGCGCTTTTTGAACGCGTCTTTGAGTGGGCTCGCTCCCGAGGGCTCGACGAATTAGTCGGCCCCAAAGGATTCAGCCCCTTTGATGGTTACGGTATTCAGGTGGACGGGACCGAGCATCGTCAGATGATGATGATGATGAACTACAATTACGACTACTACCCGGATCTGGTCGAGGCTTTGGGCTTCGAGAAGGAAGTTGACTTCGTCTCCACGTACATCAAGCTGGCAGACTTCGAGGTGCCGGAGCGGATTCATCGTATCGCTGAACGCGTGGGAGAGCGCCGCAACCTCGAGGTTCACACCTTCAAGTCCAAGCTGCAGTTGTGGCGCTGGAAAGGCCGTATCGGAGCCGCCTACAACCGAACCTTTGTGGACAATTGGGAGTACTACCCGCTGACGCAGAATGAGATTGATTTCACATTCAACGATCTCGTATTGGCCGCCAATCCACGCTTGATCAAGGTGATTCTGCACGGCGACGAAATTGTAGGCTTCATTCTCGGTTTCCCGGACGTATCGAGAGGACTGCAGCGGGCTGACGGCAGTCTCCTGCCTTTCGGCATCTTTCACATCCTCTCCGACATGCGGCGTACGGAGTGGATCTCCCTCAACGGCGTCGGCATCGTGCCTGAGTACCAGGGACTGGGAGGGAACGCACTGCTGTATTCCGAGATGGCCAAGACGGTTAAGGGAGATTTCGACTTTGTCCACGCCGAGCTTACCCAGGTAGCCGAGTCGGCAGTGCAGATGAGACGTGATCTGGTCAACCTGGGGGCCAAGCCCTATAAGAACCATCGTGTCTATTCTCGACACATATGATGGATCCGCCACTGCTGATCGCTGTTGGTTGACTAAGTCAGTCATCGTGCTACAATCGAAGGTCGAATTTAGGTTTCGAGGCAGTGTAGAAAGGTGCTCTACTTCGCGTAGGTTACGCACAAGAGAGACCCTTTCGGGCCGCTGTCATTACAGAGGAAGTTAGAGGAGCAAGAGCATTGAACGAGTTATACTCAGACGTGATTCGTCCCCACGGCGGGACGTTGGTTGATCGGATCCTTCGGGGCGAGATGCGAGAAGCCGTGTGCGAGCGCGCCGAAGAGATGGTCAAAGTCTCGCTCGACTCGATGGGGCTCTCGGATCTGGAGCTGATTGCCACCGGTGCAATGAGCCCTCTCACCGGCTTCATGCGGAAAGCCGACTATGAACGCTGCATCGACGAGATGCGGCTGACCAACGGCGTGGTCTGGTCGGTGCCCATCACATTGGCTGTCGATCAAGACAAGGCTCGAGACATCGCGGAAGGCCAAGAGATCGCGCTGTGTGAAGAGGGGCGCGTCCTCGCCGTCATGGGAGTTGACCAGAAGTACCCCTATGACCGGGGGGTCAAAGAGCATGAGGCTCTCGAGGTCTACCGAACGACAGACGACGCTCACCCTGGTGTGAGAAGGCTTTACGAACGAGGAGACGTTCTACTGGGTGGGGATCTCTGGCTGGTGGACTGGCCCAGCGCGATGAGGAATGAGTTTCCCGAACTGCGCCACACCCCGGCTCAGTCGCGGCGCATGTTCGCTCGGCGCGGCTGGCGCAGCGTGGTCGGCTTCCAGACACGCAATCCCATCCACCGCGCTCACGAATATCTGCAGAAGACAGCCTTGGAGATCGTCGACGGTCTCTTCATCCATCCACTCGTCGGCGAGACGAAGAAGGGCGACATTCCAGCGGACGTACGAATCGCGTCTTATCAGACAATCCTGCGAGACTACTATCCGGCGGACCGTGTCTTGTTAGGCGTCTTCCCGGCCGCGATGCGCTACGCTGGACCTCGCGAAGCCCTTTTCCACGCCATCGCGCGTAAGAACTACGGTTGCACTCACTTCATCGTAGGACGCGATCACGCTGGCGTCGGAGATTACTACGGCACCTACGATGCCCAGGACATCTTCGATCAGTTCCCCGCACAGGAGATCGATATCATCCCGTTCAAGTTCGAGTACGCATTCTTCTGTAAGAAATGCGGTGGCGTGGTCTCTGCCAAGACGTGCCCCCACGACCAGGACGACTGGATCTACTTGAGCGGCACACAGGTACGCGATATGCTCCGCCGCGGAGAGATGCTTCCTGAGGAGTTTACCCGGCCCGAGGTCGCTAAGGTCCTGCTGGAGGGTATGCAGGGATCGGACGAATGAACCTGCTTAGGTTCTTCAGGCGCAACAGACCACGCAAGGTCCTGGTCATAGGACTCGATTGCGCACCACCGGCGGTACTCTTCGAGACAAGCCGCGATAACAGCTTAGGTCTCAGGGATCAACTCCCGAATCTGGCCCGCCTCCTTGATGAAGGTATGTATGGGCCGCTGTCCAGCTCCATACCTTGCATCACCGTACCGGCGTGGACGTCGATGCTGACCAGCAAAGATCCGGGCGTCCTCGGCTTCTACGGTTTCCGGAACCGTGCTGATCACTCGTACGAGCGCATGAATATCGCAACGGCGAGCGCGATAGACCAGCCGCGAATCTGGGATATCCTAGGCGAGGCCGATCGGACATCTGTCGTGGTCGGCGTGCCTCAGACCTACCCCGTCGAGCCGCTCAACGGCTATCTGATCAGCAGCTTCCTCACGCCTAACACGGACCGGCAATACACGTTTCCGAATGAACTCCGCCACGAGATCGACCGGGTGCTGAACGGGGAGGCGTACGACGTCGACGTGCCCCATTTTCGGACGACCGACAAGGACTTCCTCGTCAAACAGATCCAGGAGATGACTGAGAAGCGTTTCGCAGTCATCAAGTATCTGCTGCGAGAGAAGGCTTGGGATTTCTTCATGTTTGTGGAGATAGGCCTGGATCGTATCCACCACGGCATGTGGAAGTTCTGGGATCCTCAGCACGCTAGGTACGAACCTGGCAACCCCTACGAAGACACCATACCGGCTTACTACCGCTATCTGGATCGCGAGCTGGGCGAGCTGCTCGACCTGATCGACGACGATACAGTCGTACTGGTCGTGTCTGATCACGGCGGCCAAGCTATGGAGGGGGGCTTCGCCGTGAATGAGTGGCTCCGCCGGGAGGGTCTCCTGGTGCTCAAGGATGAGCCGTTGTACGAAGGCCTTGTCCCTTTCGAAAAAGTAGAGATCGACTGGGAGAAGACTACGGCTTGGGGAGCAGGCGGCTATTACGCGCGGATCTTTATGAACGTGGAGGGGCGGGAACCGCAGGGTAAGATCCCCGCCGACGATTACGAGGGCGCTCGCGACGAGTTGAAAGAGAGAATCGAAGCCATTCCCGACCATGAGGGGAACCCGATGGGCTCGGTGGCCTTCAAACCAGAGGACCTCTACCGCGAGGTCCGCAACGTCGCGCCAGACCTGATGGTTTATTTTGGCAATCTGCGGTGGCGATCGGTCGGCTCTTTTGGATTACCCGAGATCTACACCTTCAAGAACGACATCGGCCCCGACGACGCGAACCACGCTCAGGACGGTGTCTTTGTCCTCTGGGATCCAAGGACTGATCATGGAGGACAGTACGTGGACGATCTGCAGTTAATGGACGTCGCTCCCACAGTACTGGATATCATGGGCGTTCAGGTTCCGTCGGACATGCAGGGAAAGGTTGTCAAGCGTTAGGTATCCACGACGGCGGCTTAGGTCCCCTCGTGCGTTCTGGCGGAACGTAGCATTCCAGGCGACGACGGTCGGTGCCGCGCGGGAGACTCGAAGATGAAGTCCACCAGGAAGAAGACCCCTTCCTTCTCTTTCCTCAGTTGGGTTGCGCTCGTGGCTTTGCTGACGGCAATGGCTTACGTCGGAGGCGCGATACTCGCCCGCCGCTGGATGACGCCATCTCTGGCCCTTCCCGGTCCTACGCCGACCCCTCAGCCACGTGTGCCGTCGGCGACAACCATCGGACCGGACGAGCCTGTGGAAGGCACTCTTGACTCTGAGGCGTTCCACGAGTGGCAGTTCCAGGGAGAAGCGGGGCAATCAGCCGTCGTCGAGATGTGGTTCCATCCTGGTTCCGGATCCAGCGTGGAAGCCGAGCTGATTGTCCGCCTCATCGGTCCCACAGGCAGCCTACTGGCGGAAAAGCAGGGATCGGTGTTCCTTCCTCCCTACCTCTTCCAATCCTCTCTTCCCGCGACCGGACTCTACCGGCTTCAGGTCTCTCCTCTCTCCGGATCGCCAGGCCGCTATTCTATCGATCTTGCTCTCTCTGATGGGCTGACTCAACCGACACCGGGGACACCCCCCATCCGTCCCACCGCTCCCCCCCTGGATGATCCACCCGCCACAGTTGCCGCCCAATTCAAATGGCCCACGACACGCCGCGCCATTTCAGGCTGGACTTTCCATGACCCGGGCAACCCTGGGCACATCGGACTCGACATCGCAGCTGAGAGATGGGATCCAATCGTCGCCGTCCTCGACGGCAAGGTCGTTTTCGCCGAGTGGGGAGGCGGTTATGGCAACTTAGTCATCGTGGAGCACGAAGGCGGCTGGAGCTCTTACTATGCCCACCTCACCGAGATAGCCGTTGATCGGGGTCAGGAAGTGCGCCAAGGCGAGACGCTGGGTGGTGCAGGGACCACAGGCTACTCCACCGGAACACATCTCCACTTTGAGCTGCGCTACCGTGGAAGACCTGTAGATCCGCACATTCACTTGCCCTAAGAACGGTTCAGAGAACAGCGAAGAATCGCTCGCAGCGAGGACGATCAAGTAACCTGTTGGCGGCAGAATTGGACTGCTCGAATCCTCGACACTTAAAGACCGCCTTTCTGGAGGTTTTCCAGAAAGGCGGTCAGTCGTCTAGGACAAATGAGCGCGTCGTCGGGCTACTCGCCGACGTGGATGATTTCCACTGGGCAGCCGTAAGCCGCGTCCTCTGCGCACTCCTCCAGGTCTTCTGGGATCTCTCCCACAGCCGGGTCGTCGTCGACCCGATACTCCTCGGTGATCTGGCTCAGATAGTCTTCCGGGCTCTCCTCGAACACCTCGGGGCAGTCAGCATAGCAGGTTCCGCACTCGATGCATTCTTCGCGGTCGATCGTTACTTTCATCTTGCCTCCTTGTTGATGGATTTGAGTATCACGTTCTGCCTACGCACAGCGTGTATTTATATCACAAAATCAAGATATGTCCAACACTCGTCTTTAGTCGGAAGAGCAGTCTGCTTACGGGGCTCATAAGCTGAGAGTGAGCTAGTTCCGCCTTTGCTCCGACCATACGACCGACGCCATCGGCCTTTGACTTTTGTGTGGTGGCACGCTACAATTCACCATCGTGAACCGGTTCCACCCGATACTCTACACGCTCTATGAAGGCGCTCTCGTCCAGTTCGCCGCGACCGAAGGCCTTCAAGTCGGCCATAGCAACGGCAGCATGAACCTGGTTCGGCCGGACAACGCCTTGTCCCTCAATGGTGATCTCAACCTGGGTGAAGGTCTCACACCGATCATTAGCCACTTCGAGCAGGACGTCAAACGTCGTCCAGACCTGCTGAGCGACGTCGCCGTCGTCCCCATCCTCTGGAATCCGGTACACGAGGTCGAATTCCAGCGTATGATCGGTCAACGTCGCGGTCCCTCCGAGACCGGCTTGTGACAGCGAGTGGATGACTTGTCGCTGGCAAGCGGGCCAGAAGTGTGCCTCGGCATGAGACGTAGGGACCGGCGTGGGTAAGCCTAGGGGGGCCACCGAGCTCGCCAAGGGCGTCAAGAAAGCGAAGGACGCCACGATCAGGAGCACATTGGCGATCAGCAACACTGCGATGATACGTTTCTGCTTAGGCGTCATACGCGAAGTTTAGCACACATGTCTCTACAGCGCAAAAAGGGAGGCGCACGGATGGCGGACAGGAAGCGACTGGATGATGAAAAACGGTTGGGAGTCCTGAGCACAATCCTTTCCAGCTTCTTCCTCGGCTGGGCGCCGATTCTGGGCAAGATGGCCTATTCAGGGGGTGCCACACCGTTCACAGTGGTCGCCTTTCGAACGGCGGCGGCTGCGCTCTTGCTCTGGGCGGCTTTCCTGCTGTTCTGGCGCCGCGACATCTTGATCAGCTGGCGCGCCTTGGTCGGCTGTCTAGGCGTCGGAGCCGTCAATGGCTTCGGCTCCCTGCTTTATTACTCAAGCCTTTCCCGCCTCAACGCCTCCCGAGCTGCACTGCTCAACACGCTCTATCCTCTATGGGTGGTGCTCTTCCTCTTCGCCGCTGGACAGCCGTTGACGCAGCTCACGCTGGCGCGGCTCGGGCTTTCGATGGTGGGAACCTATCTCTTGACTCGAGCAGGACCGGGCGAACTGGACTGGCTGGGCGTTACACTCATGATCGCCTCGGCGGCGACGTACGGATGGCATATGGTTCTGGGGCAGTGGGTCCTGGCCGACGTGCCCTCGCGAAAAGCGACGCTCTACATCGTCACCGCGATGGCATGTGTCGTCGGACTGGCTCGGGGGTTTCAGAGACAGCCCGTGGAGCCCGTCTCCATGGCCGGCTGGCGGGCCATCTTTGCGTTGGGGTTGACTACCGCCCTCTCCCGTCTGGCAATGTTTGCTGGCCTAGAGCAGCTGGGAGGGATTGAGACGGCGCTGACCAGTTTGCTGGAGCTCCTGGTCAGTCTCCTTCTGGCTTTCTTCCTCCTGGGCGAAAGGCTGACGATGGGCCAATGGCTCGGGGGGGTGCTGCTGATGGTAAGCCTGGCGCTGATGACACGGGATCGCGGCGTGCGCCTAGCTAAGGGGAATGCCCCTCTAGAGTGGGAAGATACCGCCGCGTAGGAAGCCGTCGGGACCACCTTCGAGACTGATAGCCTTCTACTCCAGCGCGTCCAACACCTGGTAAAGCAGGTCCTGGTCCGTGAAGCCGCCCTTCTCCAGAAGCATCTGTATCTGACCGCCGAGCCGGTCTTTCTCAGTGGCAGTCAGCTCCTTGGCTGTGACGACGACGACAGGGATGCCGCGCAGCCCTTCGTCAGCCTCTATAGCCTCCAGTACCTCGAAACCGTCCATCTCCGGCATCATGAGATCCAAGAGAACGACGTCAGGTTGCTCGCGCCTTATCATCTCCAGGCCCGTCCGGCCATCTCTGGCCTCGAGGATCTCATACTCCCCGCGGGCCTGCAGGATGCGTCGGAGCAATCGAGCCGCGTCAGGATCGTCCTCAAGGATGGCAACGCGGCTCACTCCTCGATCCAAGCTCTCTAGCGACCCGAGGAGTCCATCCTCACCGGGGGCTTCAACTTCCTGGGCCCATTCGTCGCGTAGCAAGTGCTTCTCCACCGGAAAGGTATGGCCGGAGCAGTTGACGACGACCACGTCATCGCGCTTGATGACCCCCTTGCTGATCAGCTTGAACAGCCCGGCAAAAGCCACGCCAGCCGCGCGCTCCATAGAGATGCCATCAAGCTCTGCCATGACGCGCACGGCCCGGAAAGTCTCCTCGTCGCTTACTGCCTCAAAAACGCCTCCATGCTCCCGCACGACGTTGGCGAGGAAGGTATAGGCTGGGCCCGGGCTTCCTGTTGCTAGCGTGATGATGCGGGTGCGGGGGTTCAGCACCGGTTCGGCCTCCTTCAAACCTTTCTGGAAGGACCGAACCATGGGAGCACAACCTTCAGCCTGGATGGAAGCCAGCTTCGGCATCGTGTCCACCAGTCCCATATCCATCAGCTCCTGGTAGCCCTTCCAGACGCCCACCGGACCCATGCCTCCGCTGACGGCCTGGACGTACCAGTCCGGCGCCCGCCAGGGCGGCCCTCCGTCGTCGCCTAAGCGGGCAGGGAGTTGCTCGGCAATCTCGAAGGCGACCGTCTTCATACTCTCCCGGGCGGCAAACGATCGAATGCCGCGATCGCGGAAGATCCTCTGCCGCTCCGAAAACTGAGCTGCCACCTGCTTCGTCTGATCATAGGTGCCGGTCACTTTGATGACCTCGCTGCCGTAAATGGCCACCTCTCGCATCTTCTCCGGCGGCACCAGGCTGGTGAGGAAGGCCCAGAGCTTGATCCCTGCCAGCGAGGAATAGGCGGAGTAGGCGGTAGCCACGTTACCCGTCGAAGCAACGACCGCCTCGGTGACCCCCATCTCCTTCATCACCGACATAGAAAGCGATGCCTGCCGATCCTTGAAGGAACCCGTGGGACCCTGACGCTCGTCCTTGATGTAGATGTCCGGACAGCCCATCATCATACCGAGGTTGACGGCGGGCAGCAGCGGTGTGCCGCCCTCGCCCATCGTCACACGATGGTCTGTGTCCAGCAGAGGCAGAAGCTCCCGGTACCGCCACATATCCCACGGCCGCCGGCGCAGGACATCGGGCCACGCCTGAGCAATCCGCTCATAGTCGTAGATCACGTCGAACCACCCGCCGCCGCAGCGAGGGCACTCCTCGAGAGGATGCTCTAGTGGCTCACGATACCCGCAGTCCGCACATTTGAGATAAGGAAACGATGGCTGGACAGTCATAGACTCCCCCGGAATCGAAGTGGCTTAGCGTCAGGGGCGGCATTATACCATAGGGAAGTGGCATGCCAATCACTATCAGCCCACCAGTCTGCAACACAGTACGAAAGTACCCCTTATCTGCTAGATTTTCACCCTACTTTGCCTATTCCCACCGCTCCATCAGGTAGGGCTTGGACTCCTCAAAGACTCTCGCCTGACGTTGGATGACCCGTCGCTCAAACGTGGCACTGTCCATAGTCTCGCTCTCGACCACCAACCCCGCCGTGCGGCCGTAGTAGAGGGGAGTCATACTGTCGATAATCTCGTCCTCGTCCAGGCCGCTCTTGTTGTAGGCCACAGCGAAGTCAAGGACGATGGGAGCCCATTGGGAGGCGGAGAAGCGATACTCGTCGTCGGGCTGCGCCAGGATCGTCTCGAGTCCTTCCCTGTTCTCAGCGGAGAGGATGCGGTTCCACACACCGTGCCATCTTTCACGCCCTGCCCGCAACTTCTCGATCATCCTCAAGAGGGACACCCGTACGGGCTCGGGCGAGACGTCGGCGGGTTCACCATAGATAGGCGTTGATTCGCTGCCCTTTACCTCTCTCCATCTATCCTCGTATGTCTCCATCAGTCCAAAAAGCGTTCCCACCACCTGGCGAAACATCGGGCCTAAGGCCTCGGACGGGTCCTTGGGATCGTGAATCTTGGCACCCAAGCCCGCCTGACAGATCTCAAGGCCTGCGTTGATGGCGGTCGTCGTCATCCAGATATCGATACCAAAGCGTGCCACATCCGTCTCCCAGACATCTCTGTCGAGATAGTGGCTCAGCAGTGCGCTGCCGAAACCGAAGTCTCCGCCGATCGGCTGCCGGATGTCCAGACCGTAGAGCATGCGCGTCATTGGGTAACAAACGTTGTTGGTGATGGTGGCATCATACTTGTGGCGGACGTAGTAGGGCGTTACGTAGTTGTAGCCGTCCCGAACGATGGGACCGGCGAGACGGTCAATCCATTCTGGGGTAATGCTGCGCAAATCGCTGTCCACGACGACGCAGGCTCTGACTCCCAGCTCCTTCGCTACCTCAAAGATGGTACGGAAGGCACTGCCCTTGCCGGGAACACCTCGGTACTCGATCGCAATGATCTCCACGTCGTCGGGCACCGACGCCTCCCGCACCACCTGACGGGTACCGTCGCTGGACCCTCCATCGGAGTTGACCAGGACGGGCCTCAGGTCTGGGAAGTACTTCGCCATCCCGTGGCCGGCCGTCTCCACCACGTGGCGAATAGTGCCGGCGTTGTTGTAGCTGGGGATCCCCACCAGGATGTCAGCCTGTCCGATCTGGGCGATGCGCTGTCGCGCGTCCTCTCTCAGGGCGCTCTTATTGGTCATCATCAGGTACCTACCTTTACTGGACCACACGCAGGTTCTTCCAGACCGTGCCGCTACGGGCGGTAGGCTGGCCTCAAATCCACGTTAGGTCGTGTACAGAGCCTCCGTTTCTCTGCCCCCAAGCTGAGCCCACTGATGCGCCGGCCATCGTCATGCGGTTCAGCTGTTGCCGGAACTGGCAGAAAGGCGACAGCGAGATTCCCCCCGTCCCTGGTAGATCGGGCTAACAGAATCTCGCCCTAGACAGCACAAGACCGGGCTGCGCTCTGCAAGTGAGCTAGGGGACAAGACAGTGGTGCTCGAACTACGTCCTACCTCAAAGCGTCGACAAGTCATCCAGCAAGCGGGACAAGCTTTCCTCTAGCCTCCCGTACGAATAATACTGCCTTCCCAGGTCATAATTATGGTCAACCATCTCGGCTCGGAGATCCGGTTCCTGAAGGAGGGTCGTGACCTGCCGCACCGCCTCACCCGGGATGAAACCATCAAGAGCCACAACTTCAAACCCCTTTGGTTCGATATCAGTTCTGAATACATCATACCTATTGACCACGATCGGGCAGCGGTAGTACACAGCTTCGAGAAGAGCGTTGCCGAATCCTTCCACCTTGGACGGATAGGTGACGAGATCAGCCGCTTGGTAGGCGTCGCGGAGGGCATAGGTCTTCCCTCCGTCCGCTGTCTGTCGGCGATGATGGTCAAAGAGATCGGCAGCAAAGACCACCCGCACGTCCATCAGCTCGGCGTACTCGCGCAAGTAGGCTTCATAGGTTCCACCCTCGTCACCGGAGGCGTGGGAAATCAGGAGCGTCGCCGGGAGGTCGAGCCGGCGGACTAACTCTACGGCATACTCGATGCCCTTCCGAGGCACGATACGCGTCGGCTGAAGAAGCAGAGCCTCACCTGGGTCGATGTCCAGCACGGAGTGGAGATCGCCGGCAAAACCGTCCCGCTCTGGAGGGGGCGACTCGAAGTCCATGACGTTAGGTATCAGTGTTGAGTTGGTACCTTTCCGGAGCGCCAGCTGATTGGCAGCGATGGAGTTAATGACCACGTGCTGCACAAAAGGGAAGCTGGGCGGAAAAGCGCTGGACAGGTAATCCTCGGCGGCATTCGGCCAGAACCGCGGACGTTCCCAGGCGAAGTCGTGGTGATGCCCGATCGTGAGCAACCCGACCTCGACAATGAACTCCGTCACCGCAAGTCCCAACGGTACGTTCATGGGAATCGCCAGCGCGTTCTCCACGATCAGCAGGTCTAGAGCGAAGGCCTCCGCGAAATGATAGAGATGGGACTTAAGACATTCTTTCAGCCCCCGAACCGCCTGGGAGGTCTCCGAGGATCGGACCGTGCGACCGAACAGCACCTGGTTGAGCGCCTGGACCTCGGGATGCCGAAAATGCGCTTCGGGCACCAGGCAAGAGCGCTCTGGGGGGAAGTCGATCTCCCCGGCGAAGTAAAAGCATTCGTGCCCCATGGCCGTCAGGACACGCGACCACTTCCTCGCCTCCAGGGAAACGCCATCTGTGCCGGCCAGACGCGTGGAAACGAAGCCGATTCGCATCGTCTCTCTCACACCGCTCCTTCTCCGACGCCAACTATGGAACGTCAGCCTTTCACGCCTCCCGCCGTCAGGCCCTCCTGAAGGAAGCGTTCGAGCGAGAGGAAGAGTATCACCACCGGAACAGTCATCACCGTTGAGGCAGCCATCACGACGTGCGGCCGGAAACTCGGGCTGTTGAAGATGGCGTTGATCTTGATGGGCATGGTGAATAGATCGTTGTTATTGAGGAAGATGAAGGCATAGAGAAACTCATTCCATGCGATCATGAAGGTGTAGATGGCAACAGAGACCAGAGCTGGGATAGACAAAGGGAGCGTCACCCGCCAGATCACCTCAAGGCGGCTGCAACCGTCGATGAGAGCCGCGTCCTCTATCTCTCCTGGAATGGTGCGGAAGTAGTTCGCCAGCATGTACAACGCCACCGGTAGAGTCTGTGCCAGGTAGGTAAAGATCAGCACAGGGAGATTATCCTGCACGGAGAAACCGAGGCGCGTCGCGACCTGCGACAGCATAGCGAAGATGGGGATGATGAGCAGAATACCGGGGAAGAGGTAGATGATGAGGATGCTGTTGAGCATCGCCTCCTTCCCCCTGAAGTGGAACCGAGCAACGGCATAGGCCCCCAGCGTCGAGAGAATGACAGCGATGATCGCCGTGGGAACAGCGACTCTGACGCTGTTGAGGACGTTTTCACCGAATTCCTGAAACCTGGGGTGACTGGGATCAAACAGCTCCCGATAGGCATCCAGGCGGAGAGCGCTGGGAATGTAGACAGGCTCTGTGCCACCGATCTCCTGGTAGGATTTGAAGGAGGAGCTGACCATCCAGTAGAAGGGGAAGAGAATTCCGGTCAGGAAGAAGAAAAGCGTTATGGCTAGCAGGAAGCGGGGCCAGTTGATCCACCGAGCCAGGTGCTCGATGAAGGTCAGGTTTTCGTCCGATACCCTTTTTGCCATGTCGTCCTCCCTAGACTTCCCCGGTGTCGCGCATCATAACAGTGACGTAGACAGCCAGACAGACTACGAGGATGAGCAGCAAGATCATAGCGTTGGCCGCGCCCTTCCCGAAGTCATAGGACTGGAAGCTGAACTGGTACGTAAGAACCGGGAGGACATTCGTACCGTACCCGCCCCCGGTCAGGAGCCAGATGTCGTCGAACTTGTTGAAGGTCCACATAAGGCGGAGGAGAAAGATGGAACCCAACACATACCGAAGGCCGGGCAGGGTCACGTACCAGAATTTCTGCCACATAGTGGCGCCCGCTACCGTGGCGACTTCGTAGAGCGTTTCCTCGATAGCCTGCAGTCGAGCCAAAATCATCAACATGGCGAAGGGGAAGTAACGCCATCCTTCGAAGATGATGACGAGCGCCATTGCGAGCCCACGGGTCGCCAGGTACGCAATCGGTCTTTGTATGAGCCCCAATCCCATCAGGATGTCGTTGAGCACACCTGCAGGGCGCGGATCCAGAATCCATTTCCAGACGAAGGCCACACTGACGATGGGCGCCACGTAGGGAAAGAGGAAGACAGCGCGGGCTGCACCTCGCGCCGGAAAACGTTGATTTAAAACCAGAGCGGCGATCAACCCCAACAGCAGTGTCAGGATGGTCGAGGCGAAGGAGAAGACCACACTGTTGACCGCTGCCCCCCAGTCTCTCGGGCCCCGGAATCTGAAGGCGAAATCAGTCACCACCTGGCGGTAGTTCTGAATACCCACGAAGTCGGCCTCCAAGACGTTCCCCAGGTTCTGCAGTCCCACGTCGTGGAAGCTGATCCAGATGCTGAAGAGGGCGGGGAAGAGAACCAGGCCGAAGACGATGATAGCGGTCGGAGAGACGAGCAGCCAAGCTAGACGAGCCTCTTTCTGTTGCAGCGAAAGCCCCCCTCTGCTTGATCGGGACGCCACGTTGCGCTCTGCCATTCTGCACCTCCTGCCGAATCTGCAATTCCACAGCAAGCCTAAGCACGACTGATCTACCAGAGAGCCATCCGATTTGGAGAGGGGGCTCGCGCCTCTTCTCTTGAGCCGCTGTAAGATGCGTCCGGTATGCGGGAGAATGAGCCGAGGACGAGGCGATGCCGCGTCCCCGGCCCGATGGTTCACGCATGACTACTGGCGTTCGGCCATCATCTCCTCAACGCGCTGCTGCAGCCAGGCAGCGCCCTCCTCCGGCGTCATTGAGCCCTCGATGGCGATATTGCTGACGACCTGCGGGATCAGGAGCCGGCCTTCGATATCGCCGATGACAGCGCGCTGGGTGGCATCGTAGTCAGGTCGGAAGAGCCAGCGCTGCATGGTGTTGTAGCCGTTGGCGATCTGCTCCAGCGTATCCTCCGAGTAGTACTGGAAGTACTCACTGCTGCCCTTCCACTCCTCGACCGCACTCTGGAGCACCGGGACCTTGCCAAAGGGCGCCAGGGCCAGTACGTCCTGGTAGCCTTCCTGGAGGAAATACTCCGCGACCATCGTCGCCTCGGGGTCAGCGCCCCTGGGGATGGCTAGCGTGACCAGCTGCCCATACGTCGCCTCGCCGTTGGGGCCTGCCATACGGGGTGCAAACCCTGTCTTCTCCGGCAAGTTCTCGATGGGAATCTCAATCTGTCCGCCGCCTTCTGTGCCGGAGCCCTCGACCAAGTCGTCGACGATGTAGGTGCTGTAGAAGAGCATGCCGGCCTGACCCAGCTCATAGGCCTCCCGGGCGCCCCGCCAGTACTGCGGTCCTTCGACGGCGCAGCGCTGCAGACCCGTGTAGAAGTCCAGGGCCGCGGTCATCTCCGGCGTGTCGAAGGTCACATTGCCCTGCTCGTCAAAGGGCCAGGCGTCGTTCGACATCGCCACCTGCTCGAAGATCTGATGACCGTAGTTCTGGCCGGGGTCGGTCCCCAGGGTGATGGCGTACTGCAACGCTTCCATCCCGGGCAGGTTATCGCAAGCCTGGTTGATCTCTTCCCAGCTGACGGGTGCCGGCAGTCCGGCCTCATCGAAGAGGTCCTCCCGATACCAGATCGCCTGGATCCAACCGTCGTAGGGAATAGCGGCGTAGTTGCCGGTACTTGGGTTGGTCACCATCTCCAGAGGGCCGCCCCGGAAGTCGTCCTCGCCCACGTTCTGGATCACCGTGGTCGCCGCTTCCTCATCCAAGATCTCGTCGGCGGCAAAGGCCGCGATCCGCTCGACGCCCATGCGGATGATATCGGGTGGTCGGTTGGCTGCCAGCGCCGTCGCCATCCGCTGGGAGACCCCGGCCTCCTCGATGGGGACGATCCGGACTTCGATCTCCGGATGCTCCTCCATAAAGCGGCCTGCCACCTCCTCGTAGCGCGTGATGCGCTCCTCCTCGTTGTCCGTCGACCAGAACGTGATAATCACTTCCGGTTCGACAGCCACCTGTCGAGTGACCTCCACTTCCTCCTTAACGACCTTCGTGACCTCCTCTTTCTCGGTCACGACGCGGGTGACCTCTACGACCTCTTGCGTTGGCTCCGCACAGGCTGCCAGCAAGCCCAGCACCAGGCCGCCGAGTAACAACAGACGTGCGCACTTCCTCATGGTTCACTCCTCCTTGTCGCAAAGACTATCGTATCAGCCGGTCTCGATGGGAAGACACTCAGCCTCGTTTGACCCCTATCTACCACCTCCTTCCTGCCTATTCAGTGCTGATGCCGGAGCTCGACGCTCGGACGATCAACTCGGGCTCTAGGAGCACCTTTGGATCCTTAAGGTATCCCTCTTCCAGAAGATGAACCAGCATGCGGCATATGCGACGCCCGATCGAATAGATCGGTTGCCGGACTGTGGTTAGCGGAGGGTGGGCGTGTGCAGCCAGAGGCACATCGTCGAAGCCTGTCACTGCAAGGTCACGGCCGACCGTGAATCCCCGTTTCCGCGCTGCACTAATGGCCCCCAACGCCATGAGATCATTACAGGCCGAAATTGCGGCAGGACGAGGATCCTGGGCCAAGAGCCGCATAGCGGCTTCGTGACCGCTGCGTTCTGTAAGCTCGCCCACTGCAATCAAGCTTTCATCCACAGAAATCCCTTCCGCTGCTAGGGCCTCTTTGTATCCTGCCAACCGATGGGAGGCAAAGGCAAGGTATGTCGGCCCGCTGATGTAGGCTACACGACGACAGCCCAGCCCCATCAAGTGCTGAACGACCTGACGCAACCCTTTTCTACCGTCGACATCCAGGTAGGGAAAATCAGCGCCGAGGTCCGAACGGCCGAAAGCGACAAAAGGAAAACCCTTCTCGAGCAGGTATGAAATGCGTTGATCCTGACGACGGGTACGCACCACGAGCATACCGTCGACACGCTGCTCCATCACCATACGCTCGTACGTCTTGAGTTCCTCTTCCCCAGGCGCCCGCGTGGAAACCAACAGGTCGTACTCGTGCTCGGCAGCTTCATTGCCGATGCCCGCCAGGAGTTCGCTGAAGAAAGGATCGGAGAAGCGGGGCCCGTGTGTCGGGATGACGAAGCCAAGCGTCTCCGTTCGCTGCTTCTGCAATCTACGAGCGCTGACATTGGGACGGTAGCCCATCTGCTCGGCAGTCTGCACTACCCGTGCCCGAGTCTCCTCGGCCACGTCGGAATAGCCTCCTAACGCCCTGGATACAGTGGCGATGGAGACACCGAGTCGGTCGGCGACATCTTGCAGTGTTACAGGCAAGGGACATAGCTCCTGTCGATGTGGAAGAAGTAGCGAGAACGTTTGGAGGTGTTCCCATTATATTCTAAAACGTTTTGGAAGTCAAGGATTATTGTCGTACGGGTGGTTGTCGTGCATGAGGTTTTCTCTCCACGGGGAGAGGGTGCGCCAGTGGATCGAAGGTACAACGGGCTCCGACGCCCTCTGGCACCGCGTGCCGAGACGGCGATAAGGCGGACCCGTCAGCGCTGAGGAACTGCGTTGTGCTGGTCTATTGTACGGGAATGCGCAGTTGGAGGCCCGCGTGGATCGTGCGAGTCGTCAGGCCGTTTGCCTCCATAATGGCCTCGACCGTGGTGTTGTATCGCAGGGCGATGCGGAACAGATTGTCCCCAGGCCGGACGACGTAGGTGACGTAATCTTGTTGAGGCGGCTGTGGAGACGGTTGAGTCGGGGATTCAGGGGTGAGGTCGCCCGCTAACCTACGCAACCCCTCTGCAGCCTCTCCGCCCTCAGGGTTGATCTCCAAAGCCTGGCTGAAGGCCGCCCTGGCCTCCACCATTTTACCCTGCTCCATCAGAGCATAGCCCCGGTTGACGTAGGCCGCGTAGAGCTTCTGTGTCAGTCCTTCGTAGCCGGGATCGATCGCCTGAATCTGGTTCAGGATATCGATGACCTGCAGCCAGTTCTCCTCCGCCCAGGCCACATTCAGGTCCGCTTCGAGCCGCTGCAGCGTCGTCATCGTCGGCGTGGGGGTAAACGAGATCCTCGCCAGACCGGTGAGGGCCTCCTCGCCGTTCGGCCTTATGCCCAATGCCAGATTGAACTGGGTCTCGGCCTCGTCCAGCCTTCCCTCCGCCAGCAGCTGATAACCGTACTCGACGTAAGCCCTGTAGGTCTCCTCCTCGAGCTTGGGGTAGTCAGGAGCGATGGCCCCAATCTGTCGCAGGACATTGATCGTCCGCTCCCAGTCGCGTCTAGTCTTGGCGGTGTCCAACGCATCCTCCAGCTCTGCCAGGTTCGCCGGCGTTGGAGAGGGCGTGAGCTCCACCGTGGGTTCTAGGCTGGTTCGTACCGAGAAGGGCGACGTGTAGATGGTGAAATCGAGCGTCAATGTAGGGCCCCTGTCCTCCGTCGTCACACTGGCGTTCTGAATCGCAAAACTGGGCGATGCCGCTTCTCGGATCCGCGATACGAAGTCGAGAAGGTCGGCCACGGTGCCCAAGGCCTCTAATTGGAAAGTGTTAGCCTCAAAGACAGCCGTCTGTGTCTGGGTAACTGTCTCCGTCTCCCCCCCCTCTGCTACCGGCACATTCTGGAGGCTCACGATTTCCACATCGCTCTCATCGGCGTACTCGTATAGGCTGTCCAGGAGGCTGGCTGCCTGTGCGTCGGCGAAGAACACATCGGCAGCCTGATCAACTTCCGCCTCGGCGGTCGCCAGGGCAGCTTCAATATCCTCCGATGTCTGATCCGGCTCACTCTGGCGCGTCATAAGGATTTGCTGTTCCACCTGGGCCGCCTGATCCGCATTCTCTCGCCTCGCCTCCAGCTCCGGCACCAGGAAGAAGCCGACGAAGGCGATGCTCACCACGACGGCTGCCGCAATCACCACGATTGCGAGCATCAGATAGAGTCGATCACCGCTGGGCAGGCGGTCGCCGAGATCCTGTAGGAAGCTCATCGTCTATCGGGCCAACTCTAGCACAATAACAAACTCCACCGCTTCAGCGTTGGGAGGTTTCCACACCGGTTCGAGCCGGACAGAGGGTCTATGCTGACGAAGGCCGCCTCCGTGGCGTCGGGGCCGATCATCGGCAGCCTCTGGAAGAGCTAGAGCCGACAATCCCGGACCCTTCCCCGAAGGCCAGCTCGCCACGGGAATCTCATCGATGCTAATCTGGTACGTCTTATCGGGGCCGTACTGATCCTGCAGATTGGTGATCATCACGACAGCCCTGTTGGATGACGGAGCAACGAATTCAACACGAGAGGCATAGCTGCCCGGCAGATAATCGTCATTCTCGCCGACCAGCTCTCCGTCCATATAGACCTGGAGTCTGGTGTCGACTCCCAGAGCCAGCTGTGACGTCGTGATGACGTATCGACGATTCACCTTCGGGGCAAACTGAACCTGATCCGTGGCCCGCAACGTGAATGCCCGCTGCTCCGTCTCTCCGATGCTCATCAGGTCGGGGAAGACCTCTTCCACCGTGACGTTGTAGGTCTGCTGAGGGCCGTATTGGTCTCGGTTCGTGATCTTGACCTCTGCATTGACGTCCTGGTCTGGCTCGACACGGAACACGATCTCAGAGCTCAAATCCCCGGGCCCCTGATCATCGTTTCTATAGGTGTAAACCGTCGTCGCTCCCAAGGTCAGGGTGACTTCCAGAACGGTATCCGCTTTCTCAGAGAGCTCGGAAGTGGCGACACGATACCATCGCTCCGACTTTGCCAGGAACTCCACCCGATCGACATCTCCCTCCGGGTAGAAGTTGTGAGTCTGAGTCTCGCCCAGCGCAATGGGGTTTGGCGCTGCATCATCTGGCTCATACGGATCTCGAAGGTCCGGTGTTGGCGAGCTCTCGGGGACCGGAGTGTCCGTCGCGGTCGGAATAGGAGAGGGCGTGGGGGTGGGCAGGATCTCCTGCACACTCACGTTGTACGTCCTCTCCTCGCCAAACTGTCCGCGATTGGTGATCTTCACCAGTGCCTGGACATCCTGATTCAGGCCCTGGAAGACAACCTCAGAACTCAACTCTGCGGGCGCCCGATCGTCATTCCTGTAGACGGTATCATTAAGAATGACGGCCAGATGTGTGTCCACCCCTTCCGCCAGTCCTGAGGTGGAGACGCGGTACCAGCGTCCCGCCTTAGCAAGGAAGCTCACTGTATCCACATCGCCCTCGGGGACGAAGTTGTGCAGCTGCGTCTCGCCTATCGCGATCGGATTGGGCGAGATATCATCTGGCTCATACTCATCCCGCGGATCCGGCGTGGGCACGGGCGTCTCTGTCGGTGGCGGAGGCAGCGCCGTTCCCGTAGGCGTGGGGATAGGCGTAGGGATAACCTCCTCCACCAGCAGCTCGTAGCGCATATCAGGCCCATACTGACCCCGATTCGTGACGCGCACGAAGGCCTCCATGTCCTGTGCGCCCCCCTGGATCACCAGCTCGGATGCATACACACCCGGCCCGCGATCGTCATTCGTGTATCGTCGGGAGCCAATATCTACAGTGAGGTAGGTATCCACCCCTGGTGCCAGGTCGTCCGTGGCGATGCGGTAGTACCGCCCCGCCTTGACCAGGAACTTGACGCGGTCGACATCAAAAAGAGGATGGAACGCGCGCTCCTGCGGTACGCCGAGGGCGATGGGGACGGGCCGGAAGTCATCCACCTCGTATTGGTCCACAAAGCCCACCGGTGACGTAACCGTAGCCGTTGGCGTCACGACCGGCACAGCTGTTGCCGTTGGCACCGGGGTTCCAGCCGGAGACGTCGCAAAGGGAGTGGCGATGGCCTGAAGGGACTGGACGACGACCCGGGAGAAAAGGCCACTCTCCTCCAGATCCCGGCTGTAGTCGACCACCACCGTGTCGTCAATGGCCCGTCCGCGCAGCGTGATACTGCTGCCCGTCTCCACAGAGGAGAGCGCCATCTGTGCCGGATTGTAACCGCCGATGGCCTTCATCACCGCCGGCCAGTCCACGTTCTGCGCCTCCAAGTTGGCGACAGCCTCGTTGAGCTGCTCCAGCCGCTCTTCAGTCTCAGCTAGATTGCTCAGCAGCTCTTCATTCGCCGGCACAGGCGTGTCGGGACTCTCCAACGTCTGCTGGAGGACGGTAGTTCGCGCTTCCAAACGCGCAGTGTCACTCCGGATCGTGGCAAAGATGAGATAGAGGGGGACAAGCAGAACTGCAGCGCCGATCGCCACCAGCCAGACAACGATCGTCCTTCGGCGCAGAGGGCTAGCTTCCTGCTCCGCTGGGCTATCAGAACCGCGAGGGCTTTGCATGCTCATCTAGAATCTCGCAAGCTTTCCTGTCCTCACCAGTTCATGCCCTCGGCCCAACGTGGCGGTCGGCTTCGCATCGCACCTCGCTTCAACCAACCAGATCCTCCAACGGAGTCAGGGGCAGAACGGGAAAGCGAAGTCTGAGCTATTCTACCACGCCCGAATCACATTGACAAGGAGGTAGGATCTGCATGCAGATCCTAGGATACGGTGGGCGAGCTACGGGAAGATGGACCACAGCATCGGCGTAACCGGGTCATAGAGAAGGGCTGTGATCGCGCCGAGGCAGAGAAAGGGTCCATAAGGCAAGTGATCGCTCCCTTTCCACTCCGGGGACGAGAGCAGGAGTAGGGAAACAACCCCACCAGTGAAGATACCTAACGTTACTGCCCACAACACGCCTGGGAAACCCAAGGCGAGACCGATCAGCCCAGCCAGTTTCACATCCCCTCCGCCCATCCCGTTCGGCTTTACCAGGGCCGTCAAGAGGAAGGGCATCGCTCCCACCACGGCACCGAGAAGGGCGGGGACCAAGGTGTTGCCGGAACCAGCGATCCGAGCCAAGAGAACCAAACCAGCCGCAGGCAACACCATACCATTCAGGATCAGCCGGTGTTTCAAATCGACGAGGGCGATCAGCAAGAGGAAGAGACTGACGCCCACCACTGGTAACTCTGTCCAGAACGGATCGAATCGCAGCTCCAGAATAGCCAGAAGGCCGCTTGTAGCGATAACGACAACCACGTCCCGCCAACCCGGTCCCGGGGCAGCCCGAGCTTTCGAACGCCCGAAGGGTCTTGCCTCGCCCAGGCGTTTACAGGAGCTTTCCCCGGTTGAGCTCTTCGTCGCGGGGGCTGCGAGGCATGGGGCAACGTCGCTGGCCCAATTCAACAGAGCGCCGAGAGGAACGCCTAAGAGAACTGGCAGAACCATTGGCGGTCACCCATCTCGCTCAGAACCGCGGCTTCCGGGCTCGTAACTCGATGCCGCGCCGCAGCGTGCGAGCCACGTCCTGGGCTTCGTCCAGGAGTTCGGACACGTCGACCTCTGGCAGCCTCTCGCATAGATCTTTGAGGTGTGAGATATCCTCTTCTTCCTCATCAAACATGAAGGCAGAGAGGCTGTCGACCACGTCCTCCCCTTCCTCATAGAAGTCCTCTTCGGCGTCGTAGAAGTCATCGTCTTCTTCGTCGTCTGCTTCCTCTTCGTCAAGAGCCCCGACGACCAGGCCGTCGCCCTCCTCCACGTCCTCCGGCATCTCACCGTCCGATCCACCAACCTCCGCTTCTTCTCCGTCGGCCGCAGCAGCTTCGGCTAGGTCCTCTACGTCGCTCATCTCCTCCGCGGCCTCTGTCTCGGACCGCAGAAGCGAGTAGACCCCCAGCGCCCCTGCCGCGGCGAAGAGCATAACGGAGGCTGCACCACCGACAAGGATGCCTTTCTGTGCGCTCAGAGAGGACCAGAGCGATGTCTCGTACGTCGGGTATTGAAGAGCTTCGGCTAGAGCGGTGAACTGCTGGTGCTCCTCATCATTCGCAGCGTTCTGCTGAGCTCTCTTGAGCAGCTCCGCCAACTCGGCATCGTCCCATCCTTCCAGGGCCTGCCGGGCATCGCGGATGTCCTTCGAATACCAGAACGTCTCCGCCACCAGCTCCAGGTAGCGTTCCTGATACGAGGACTGGAGATGCCAGGGCAGCGCGTTCGTCCACTGCACCGGCCAGAGCCACCAACCCAGCACAAGCCATCCGATGAGCAAGCCCGCCAGGAAGACGAGGCCGAGTTGAAAGAAACGAGAGCCGAAAGCTTCTAGCACGGGGGCCAGGAGCCGACCAGGGTTCCGTTCTGATTGCGAGTCGGCCTCGTTGACCTCCAGCTCCTGCACCGGAATCTGCCGCAGTTCGTCGACCGATTGCGCGCTTTCGATCTCTTGAGTCATAGTCAGTCTCCAGAGAGCCGCTTAGAGCCAGAGATTCTCTACCAGCGAAGGCACGAAGAGAAAACTAAGGCCTGAGAAAACCAACAGGATGGAGAGATAGAAGCAGATCTTCAGAATCTGAGAACCCTCTCCCGATACGACGGCGAATGAATTGATGAGGGCCATCATGACAACCGTCCCTAGCGTCATCGAGCGTAAGAAGTTGATCTGAGGCGCCCCAAAGCTGAACATATCAGCCGTGGCCCCTACCCCCGGCATCGCAGCACCGCTGTTGCCAGGCGCGTCGGCCATGGCATCGGTCAACATCTCCATAAACTGTCCCATGATAGCAAGCAGGAAGACCATCAGCCCTGTCAGCACGACGTGCATGACGATTGTGAGCCAACGAAACGTACCAGCCACGCCTTTCCGGCTCGCTCGAAGCTGCGCAGTGCTGGTGGCGAACTCGCTAGCCAGCAGCCCCGACTGCTCTGGATCTCCACCGAGGCGCACGGCTTCGAAGAAGATCTCCGAAGCCTGCTTTGCCAACTTGCTCCCGGTCTCGGTGCCGAAAAGCGCCCAACAAAGCTCGGATTGTCCCAGGGCATTGAGCCGCAGTCGCAATCGTTCCACGTCTGGCTCCAGGGTAGGAAAAGACCCCATCTTGATGTTGTTGAGTGCCTCTCTTAGGGTCGTTCCCCGGGAACTTGCCGTCCCTCCTAATGAGCGCAGGAATGCACTGAGCTCCTCGGCCTTCTTGTCCACCGTGTTCTCGGCCCGCATACTGACGAAGCCGACGGGGGCCAGCAAGACGCCCCCAGCCACTAGGACCCATCCCGGCGGGGCGCCGATCGCAACGAGGACTGCGACGGCCACGACAGCCGCTGGCCCCAGCATCAGAGCCAGCTTGCGGGATAGCTGCTGTCCCTTCGTGCCCTCGGTCAGGGGGACGTTCTTGACCTCCTGAGGTGCGGCCCGTGACAGGATCCACGCCACGCCGAAGCCGCCGGTGATCGCCGCCATCACCATCATAGCCATCGTCTCGATGCCCAGGTTGTAGATCATCATAGAGACCATGTTGATGATGACGATCAGAGCCATCGAGACAGTCACTGAGGTGTAAGCGTCTGTCCACTTTTTCAGACTCTCCAGCAAGCGCTTGTACTCGTTCTCGTAGTTCCGACCTTGAATTCTCGCCTCGCGGGCGAGGTAGGGAGCTAGCGGCTCGCCGGAGCTCAGGGCATCCCCGAAGCGGAGAAGAAAGTAGCGAACGTTCTCGGCGTCCGCCCGCTGGCCCACAAGACGACACGCCTCCGGGAAACTGACACGCAGATTGGCGGCCAGATCCTCGATCATGCCGAAATACTCGGCAGCAGGGTTGTCCAGCTTCTTCGCCAGCATAAAGACCCGGTTCCGGGAAAGGCCGGCGGCTGACGTAGCGGCCATGAACGTCAGCTGATGGTACAGGTCGAAGTTGGAGATGCCCTCAGAGAAGGCCTTGGCGATGCGCTTCTGCAAAGACTGAGAAGACTTCATAGAAATCCTTGATCCCTCTCTGCTTGTGGAGCCGCTCGAAGATCTTGGCCCGTCTCTTCAGATCCGTGTAGATCGCCTTCTTCTTGAAGGGCGGAATGCCGCGTCGGATGGCTATCTTCTCCTCCAGAAGATAGCTGTTCATGTGGCCCGGGAAGTCAAAGGTGTCATCGGCCGGGTTCCAGTCGAACGCCTTGATGAAGGAGAATGCGCGATCGATGGGGTCGTAGCCCACGATCTCATTGATGCTCGTCACTCGACGTACCGTACCCGTCGAGCCTGGCGCCTTGACGACGGACTGGATGAGCACGATGTCGAGACTGTCAACGTAGGCCTTCGGAATATTGATCGGTTCGCCGGTGAGACGCTGGATCACCTTCTGCACTGATGACGCGTGAAAGGTAGAGATGACGCCGTGGCCGGTCTGCATAGCCTGGAAGGCGATGGCTGCCTCCACACCACGGATCTCACCCACGATGATCCTGTCGGGGCGCTGTCGCAGCGCCGCCCTGAGCAGCTCAAACATGCCGACGTCGCTTCCCTTTTCGTCACCTCCGGACTCCCGCGTGGTCTCTCGAATCCAGTTCTGGTGTGGAACCTGCAGCTCGGGTGTATCCTCGATGCTGACAATCTTCTTGTCCGGCATCTCGAAGGTGGTGATCGCGTTCATCGTGGTGGTCTTACCGGACGCGGTAGCTCCCACCACGAACATATTCATCCCTTCCTCAATGACGAAGGAGAGGTACGCCAGCATCATATAGTCCAGCGTTCCCCACTCAATCAGCTGGAAGATACTGGGCGGCGTCCCCGCGAACTTGCGGATGGTGAAGTTGCTCCCGCGCTTGGAGACGTCCGACCCGTACACGATGTTGATACGGGAGCCGTCGGGCAGTGTCGCGTCCACAATCGGGTTCCGCACGGTCACGGGCTTCTCCACCCACTGACCAAGGAAGATCACGAATTGATCCAGCTCTTCCTCGCTGGGGAAGACGATGGCGGCCTGGAGGCTCTTGAACATCTTGTGCTCGATGAAGATATGCCCTACACCAGCGCAGCTGATGTCCTCGATGTAGGGGTCGAGCAGGAGAGGAGCCAGGACCTCATACCCGACCTTATCGCGTACGATGGCGTACTTGAGCGCCTCGTATTCGCGCGGGCTCACCTTGATCTTCTTGCGAGAGCCGTTAGGCGACACGATCTGTTCCACGGCCTCCAGAAGCTTCTCCTTCTTCTCCTCCTGCGTCTCTGCCGCTCCGATCCCTTCAGCCCAGTCCAAGAGCTCCATCTCCACCGAATCCTTCAGCTCGGAGATGTCCAGCGTCGTGTCGGGCTCGATCGGAATGTAGAGGTCTCGCTCCTTGGTGGGCTGAGGAAAGACGTGGACGAAGAGCCCCTCATTGATGGCGTAGATGAGGTTGCGATCCTCAAGCTCCTTCAGCTTGTACGTCAGTTTCGGGTAGAAGTCGGGGACACCGATCTGATCCACCGGCAGGGAGTGTACGTAATCTGCCAGGTATGAATACTCCTCGCACGCCTCCTGCAGCCTCTCCGGCAGCATGGAGCGAATCTGACCGCTCGACTGGCCGTTGGTATCGGGGTCAAAAGGGAGCTTGATGCAGCCCATGGATGCTAGGCTCCCACCTTGCTGAGCGGCACGATCTTCATGCCCCAACCGGGCTCAACCTCGAAGCTGACGATGTTGCCCGTTTTCTGCTCTGCGCCCCGGACCTTGGTCACCTCCAGCGTCTTCACGAGCTGGTCCCTTACCTCCTCTGTTCGCAACCGGAGGTGCGCATCGCACAGGGCGCGAATACGCGTGAGCAGCTCATTCGTCAGGCCGTGAGAGTGGACGACAATCACGACGCTCGCCCCGTCGTCACACATACGCTTACATGCCTCGAAGAAACCTAGAACCTCCGTGTCGGTGGACTGGGGAATGGAGGAGGTCAGAGAGTCGACGAAGATCATATCTCGATCGGCTTCCATCCGCATAGCCTTCATGAGTTCTGGGGGAGCCTGTCTGCCGAGCGTCGAGGTCTCGATGGGCAGCACCCGGAGGTCGTTCAGGAGGAGATAATTGGTGATGTCAAGGCTGAGGCTCCGCATCTGCTTGACCAGACTGCTGACCGTGTTCTCGCTGGTGAAGAGGGATATCTTGTAGCCGTCACCCAGGCTCCCGTGGATGATCTGCTGCGAGAGGACGGACTTGCCCGCACCGGAGTCGCCCTCGATCAGGGTCAAGGACCTAACCGGCACGCCGCCGCCCATCTTCTCGTCCAGCTTCCCGTTGCCGGTCGATATCATGGCATTGTCGGCGTCTCCGCTCTTGACGAGTGGATTGACCTTCAATACCAACTCCTGGACGTCGAACGGCTTGATGAGGAAATCGTCGATGGGGGAACGAGGCCCGATATCCAGCTCTTCGAGATTGTCCTCACTGGCGACCATCACGATCGGAATGTGATCGGTGACCGGATCCTTACGGATCCGCCGAGCGATGGTATTCCCCTTCATCTTCTCCAGTCGGAAGTTCACCAGGATTAGATCGGGCTGCGCCCGCACCGCTCGCTTGGCTGCTACAGTACCATCGGTAGCTGTGACAACGGTATACCCTTCATCCTCGAGGGGATACCGCATGAAGTCGACCATCTCTGGATCGCTCTCGATCAGCAGTATCTTAGTGTCTTTCTTTGGCATCGTTCGCAATCCTTCCCATCTCACTCATCGCTGGCGATCGTCCCGCCGGCAGAAAAGGAGAGTCCTCGCGTTCACACAGCCTCGTTACGTGGAGGTCAGATCCAGAGGCAAGTCCCACCAAAGGATGCCGTCCACTCGCCTCAGGAGTTCCTTGGCTTTGATCGGCTTGCTCACGAAATCGAGCGCCCCTGCGTCAAAGCCCTTCATGCGCTCCTGAATCCGCTGCTCAAACTGGCCCTCATCCAGCTCCGGGTCGTCTACCCGCCCCTTCACCGTCAGCATCAAGATGGGTATGGTATCGGTATCGGGGTCATCCTGCAAGCGACAGGCTACCTCATACCCGTCCAGTTTCGGCATCACCACGTCTAGAACGATCAAATCGGGATGCTCCGTCGTAGCCTTCTCCAGTCCTTCGACGCCGTCAAAGGCGGTCAATACCTCGAAACCGTGGTTTTCGAGGAGCGCCGCCACCAGCCGCACGATAGAACGATTGTCGTCGATCACCAGTGCGGTCAGCTCTAGACGCTTCACCCGCTCAACGTCCAGAATAGGGCGTTCATCCTCTTGAGTGGGTTTCGGGTTCCTGCGCAATTCCAACGGCTCTCCTCCGTTCAGAGGCCGACGAAGAACGATCCGAACCGTTCCATCTCGACCTCTAGTCTCTCGACAGCTCGGCGGGCGCCGGCGAAGTCACCGTCCCGGGCCAGCGCTCCCAGCTCAGACACGACGCGCCCGACAGCCCTGCCGCCGAAGCTCTCTACCGGGCCAGCTATACCGTGTGCTGCCTCCGCGACGCCTTCCGCGCTCTTCCTATCGAGGGCATCCTGCAGGCTCGCCAAGTGTCTGGGATAGTCCTCGGCGACGAAGACAGCGACTGCCTCGACCAGCAAGGAACGATCGCCAGCGGTTGCCTCGAGAGCAGCCTCCAGATCGACCTCCTTGTTCCGCCGCGTCCTACCGTCTGAGGAGAAGAAGTCACCAATCCACGCCTCCAGGTCAGCAGGGCTGATGGGCTTCGGCAGGTAGGCGTCAGCCCCGGCCTCCAAGCTCCTCTCTCGGTCGGCCTCGGTGGCGTAGGCAGAGATCGCGACAATAGGGACCTGGCTCCCTTGCTCCTCTGCGCGGATCTGCTGGATCACCTCCAGGCCGTCCAGTTGGGGCATCTCGATGTCCATCAAGATCAGATCGTATGCGCTGTCCTCGAGCCGGTCCAACGCCGCCATCCCGTCGCCAACAACGTCCACGGCGTGGCCAACCTTCTCCAAGGTTCTCTTTCCAACCAATTGAGCTGCCCGGTTGTCCTCGACCAGCAGGATATCGAGGCGGTGTCCAAGCTCACGCCTTCGATGCGCCCCCAAATCCTCGGCTGGAGGTTCGGGGGACAGCACGTGCTGCACCGTGGAGAGAAGCGCATCCCGCTCGATTGGCTTGACCAGACAGTGGGATATGCCCAGGCCGCGGCTCCTCTCGATCCCCTCGTGGATCTCAACCGACGAAAGCATAGGCACCAGGGCCTGGCCCGGCCCCAGACGATGCTGCATCTCTCTCAGGTGCGTAAAGCCGTCTTCCTTCATGTCGCCGACGTCCAGAAGCACCAGGTCGAAGCGGTCCAACTGGCCACAACAGCCGTCATCGCCCTCGTCCTGGACGCTCTCCACCGCCCGGAGTCCAGCAGAATAGGACTCGGCCTCCGTCACGACGCTCCCCCAATGAGTCAGCTGCTCCCGGAGCATCAGTCGGCTCGCCTGGTTGTCGTCTACGATCAGCACCCGGGCGCCCTCCCGGCTGCTCCGTACCCTCTGCAGTCGCGGCTGCGGTGACGCCGGAGGCTGCTTCTCTAAGCCGAGTCTGACGCGGAATATGCTCCCGTGGCCCACGCGGCTCTCGAGCCCGATTCGACCGTCCATCAAAGTGACCAGGTGCTCGGCAATGGTCAGCCCCAAACCTGTCCCACCGTACTCCCGGGTCGTCGACGTGTCGGCTTGCTGAAAGGCCTTGAATATGGCCTCTTGCTTCTCCCTGTCGATGCCGACCCCCGTGTCGCGAACGCTGATCTCGATCTCCACCTCTTCCTCTGTCTCGTCTTTCACCTCGATGGAGACGACGACCTCACCCTGATGGGTGAACTTAACGGCGTTGTCCACGAGATTGGTCAGAACCTGGCGGATCTTTGCCGGATCACCCATGAGGGCCGTCGGAACGCCGGGCGGTATCCGGCACACCAGCTCCAGACCCTTGGCACGGGCCTGGGGAGCCACGACGGACACGGCTTCCTCCGCGATGGCGCGAAGATCAAACGGGGTCGTCTCCAGCTCAAGCTCGCCAGCCTCGATCTTGGAGAAATCGAGAATGTCATTGACCACGGTTGAGAGAGACAGAGCGGAATTGCGAATAAGATCGAGGTATTGTCGCTGCTCCCGAGAGAGATCTGTATCGACCATCAGATCGGTCACGCCGCGAATACCGTGAATCGGGGTCCGAATCTCGTGACTCATGCGGGCGAGGAATTCGCTCTTGGCTCGATTCGCCGCCTCGGCCCGCTCCTTCGCATGTCGCAGCGCCTCCTCCGCCCGTCGGCGCTGGTCGATCTCCCTTTCAGCTTGCTGGTGGAGCTGGGCGTTCTTGATCGCCACAGCGGTCTGATCGGCCAACGCGGACAATAAGCGCAGGTCCCTCTCGCTGAACGGGTCGTCTCGTAAGCTGTCAAGCTTCAAGACGCCCAGGATCTCCTGGTTTACGATCATGGGCACAGCCACTGTCGATCTGGCCTGGGGTGTTGCGGACAGAGATCGACCATCTCCGTCCATCCGGGGCACGTAGACGATCTCTTTCTGGCGAACAGCATCCGCAGTGACATCCGCCTCCTCCAAGGGGAGGCGTCTCCCCGCCCGAGTGGGTCCCCCTCGAGCCGCCACAACGTGTGTGCCCTCCCCATCCTCGGTCAGGAGCATTAGAGCGCAGTCATCAAAAGTCAACACCCGCTCGACGAAGTCTATCACCATAGTCGCGGCTTCTTCGACATCCGGCGATAGCGTGATTTCTCGACTGAGCTCCTGGATGGCCGTCAGTCGCGCTTCAGTATGCCGCTTCTCCAGGGCTCGCTGAACAGGAGCGCGCAGGGTCTCCACGTAGAAGGGCTTCTCCACGTAGTCGTACGCTCCCAGCCGCAGCGCTTCAATGGCCGTCTCCAGCGAGCCGTGCGCGGTGAGAATGATCACAGCAATCTCGCGCTGGCTCTGACGGATGCCCTCAAGAATCTCGAGGCCGTCTAGATCCGGCAGCATCAGATCGAGAACCACGACAGCGAAGTCCTCATGCCCCAGCAGATCCAATGCCTCCCGGCCGCTATCGGTCGCTACGATCTCATCGGAGACCGGATCCAGGCACGCTTCCAAGAGGGTGTGCATCTCCAGATTGTCGTCGACGATCAGAATCCGATCCTGCTTGCTGCACATAGTTGGTTACAGACCTACCTTAGCAAAAAAGCCATCTGGCGCTCGGCTTCCACCGGATGAACGGCTGTCATGCTTCCAGCTCATTCTGCAGGAGCGTAGCTGTCTTCCGTATAGCTTCAGAGAAACGGAAGGAGGGGTCAGCGGCGTAGAGAGGCGTGCCCTCGTTCAAGGCCTCCCTTGCCCTTCCGGGCTCGTCTGGAACGCGCCCCTTCAGCGGAGCCCCCAGATTCTCCGCGACACCGTTCTCGCCGTGACTCCCGGGCTGATACCGGTTGAGGATGGGCCAAAAGGCGTACTCCATCAGGTTCACATCTCTCAAGGCGGTGCTGGCCCTGTCCACGGATTTCGGATCTGGCGTCAGGACGCACAGGTTCACGCCTCCCGGACTCGCAACAAGAGGCGGGTTCTCCCAGGAGAAATAGGTCCCAGCATCGAGAATGACGTAGTCGGCCTTGATCAAGGCCAGCTCCAGCACCTTGTCCAACGTCTCGTTGGTCATCTGTTTCGCCGTTCCCGGCTCAGCTGCTCCCGGCAGGAACCAAACGCCTGGAGCACACGTCTCGACAAGTCCATTGAACTGGGTCATCACCTTGGAGAACATGCGCGTGTCCAGATCCGTCACCTGCGGGAGGAGGGATTCCAGCGCCCGGGTCTTCTCCTGACCCAGGAAGAGGCCCAGATCACCCAGGGGACGCTGCCAGTCAACGAGGAGAGTATCGCCACCAGACACCTGTTGGAGCGCAAACGCGAGGTTGACGGCGATGGACGTACACCCGACACCGGACTTGCTCCCGAATACCGTGACGAGCTGGCCCAGAGCCGGGGCCTCCTCCCGAAGCTGGACCTCGATCCGCGCGAGGAGCTCCCCTGCCTTAACGGGCTTCGTCACGTAGTCGTCGCCCCCTCCTCGCAATCCCCTGATCTTGGCGTCGGCCTCATCACGGGCGGAGAGGAAGATGATCGGCAAATGCCGTCCCATTGGCAGGCGTCGAATCTTCGCTGTCGCCTCAAAACCGTCAATTCCAGGCATCATGACGTCCATCAGAACGAGATCCGGGCTCTCGGTCTGAGCCTTCTCCACGCCCTCTTCCCCCGTGGAAGCCGTTACGACCCGATACCCGGCTCTCTCCAGAACCAGCTGCATGAGGCGGTGCAGCCTCACGTCGTCGTCCACCACCAGAATCGTCTGTTGAGCCATCATCCTGCTCTATCTCCTCACTCGCTAGCCACTCACGTCAACCGCATGGGCACTGCCCAAGAGAAGTGCCAAGCAGCGTCGCCCGCCCCCGGGGCTTACCGCGGTGGGGTGCTAGACGGGGAATCCTCCAGCCCAGAGGATGGCCTTGACGCGTTTGACGAGGGCCTTTGCCTTCACCGGCTTGGTGAGGAACTCCACGGCGCCCGAGTCGAAGCCCGCCATACGGTCCTTAACGCGACTCGCGAACTGATACCTGCGCTTGACGTCCTGATCAATGCCGCCCTTGGCGCTCAACATGAGAATCGTGAGATCGCGCGTATCCGGATCGGCCTTCAGCCGCTGTGCCACCTCGTATCCGTTCATCAGCGGCATCATAATATCGAGAATGATGAGATCAGGCATCAGGTCTCGCGCTTTCTTCAGACCGTTTATACCGTCGTATGCCGTGTCGACCTTGTACCCGTGTTTCTTCAACACGCTCGATATAATCAGAACGGTCGGCTTGTCGTCATCGACGACGAGTATGTGGGCCTTCTTACCCATGACGTATCCTCATTTCCTGCCTTTGCTCTGCCCGCGCTCACCAGTCATAGTCCATGTAGAACGCAATGACACGCTTTGCCTCCGCCTCCAGCTCCCGACACGCTTCATCAGCGCCGTCCAGATCGCCCGTCTCTCCCATCGTTTCCAGTTTCTGAGCCGCATCGCGGCCCAGGATGCCGCCCAGGTTCGCCAGGACTCCCTTAAGGCGATGGGCAGCAGCCTCGACGGCAGCAGCGTCCTGATTTGCAACCGCCCCTTGCAGCCGCTTGAACTGCTCGGGAATCTCGCCCAGGGACATCTCCGAAACCGCCTCCAGCAGCTCCTCGTCGCCGCCGACGACTTCCAGCGCTGCCTCGAAGTCGACCGCCGGAGGAAGCTCGGGTTCCGGCTCCGCCGTCTCCTCTGCTGCCTTTGCTGCGAGGAATGGCTCTATGGTCGCATAGAGCTCCTCGACACTCACCGGCTTCGAGACGTAGCCATCCATGCCCGCTGCCATACACTTGTCCTGATAGTCCTTCGTAGCAAACGCCGTGGTGGCGATGATGGGCACGTGGTCGCCGGACGCCTCTTCCGCCTCGCGGATCGTCCTGGTAGCCTCCAGCCCGTCCATCTCGGGCATCGCCACGTCCATCAGGACGAGATCCCAGGTCTCCCGCTCGGCCGCTTCCACCGCCTCGAGCCCATTGTTCGCGATGGTCACAGAGTGTCCCGCCTTCTCCAGATTCTTTCGGGCGATCAACTGGTTCGTTGGGCTGTCCTCCGCCACCAGGATCTTCAGCTCGAGCTCGCCCTCCCCGGCTGCCTCGGAGAGCGGTTTCTTCGCTTCCTCCTTCTCCTTAGGTACGCCGAAGGGGAGCACGAAGTGGAACGTGCTTCCTTTTCCTACCTCGCTCTCCACCCAGAGCTGCCCCCCCATCAACTCAACCAGATGGCGGGACATGGCCAGGCCCAGCCCTAGCCCCCCAAACTGCCGTGTGGCCGAGTCATCGGCCTGGCGGAAAGCCTCGAAAACCAGATGCTGTTCCTCTTCGGCAATGCCGCATCCGGTGTCCCGAACTCGGAAGTGGAGCTCCACCTCTTCGTTGCTGTAACCCTCCGCCTCCACCCAGAGGGAGACCTGCCCCCGATCCGTGAACTTGACCGCGTTACCGACCAGTTGATCCAGGACCTGCCTCAGCCGTCGAGAGGCTCCGTACACGGCCGTCGGCACGCCGCCCGCGACGTGACAGGAGAACTGCAATCCCTTCTCCTCTGCTCGCGGCCTAACGACCTCTGCCACCCGTCTGATCGGCTCCTCTAAGTCGAAGGCCTCTTCCTCGAGCTCCAACTCGCCAGCCTCCAGCTCCGAGAACTCCAGCACATCGCTGACGATGGTCAGGAGCGCATCCGCTGAGGCCCTCGCCGTCGCCAGATAATTGGATTGCTCTTCGGCAGGCCTGCCGTCCATGCTCAGGTCGAGCATGCCGATGATCTCGTGGAGCGGCGTGCGAAGCTCGTGGCTCATATTGGCGAGGAAGCGGCTCCTGGTCCGTGTCGCCCCCGCGGCGGCCTGCTTCACCTCTTCCAGTTTCTTCTCGATGTGGCCGTACTCGCTGATGTCAATCAGGCTCAGCCGCGCCCCGCTTGCTCCGTTCTCCCCCAGCGGAGCAGCGCAAACGCGCCACCGAGATAGGCCACCGTCGCCGTTGACGCTCACATCGCAATCCTGCCAGCGGATCTCGTCCGACTCCAGCGAATCAACGAACTCCGAGAGCTGCCGACCGTCGCGGAGAAGCTCGTCGAGCCTACTTCCCACCAGTGCGTCAGCGGGCTGTCCTAAGAGCTGCGCAGCCTGCTCATCGGCAGCAGCGATTCGGCCGCTCTGGATCGTGATCTGGCCGACTCCAGGCAGAGAAGGCGTGGGCATCGACTGACCTTGCCCGTCTTCTCGCTTGTGTCCGTTCCCCCCATCGACCGCCGCGTCAACCAAGGGGAGCAGGTTCGAGGGATCATACGGCTTAGCCACGAACCGCTCTGGGTGGAAGCCTACCTCTCCCTCCAGCTTCGTCAGTTCGCTCTCATCGGCGGCCAGAACAACGGGCAGGCCCTCCGTCTTAGGATCGATCTTCAGTCGGCCGAAGACCTCGTAGCCGCTGCTCCGAGGCAAGATCGTGTCTAGCACAACCAGGTCCGGAGCCTCTTCCAGAGCCTTATTCAATCCCTCCTCGCCGTCGGAGGCTAAGCTGACGCGATAGCCAGCGCGTTCCAGGATCAACTGGGCTCGCAGCGCGGCGGTAGAGCTGCCGTCAACAATTAGCACATTTCCAGCCATCGTCGAACCTCCTGCTACGCAGCTCTTGAGGCAACGTCGATTTTCGAAACAGCCCTGACCTTCATGAGCAGCTCCTGCCGGATGGCGTCGTATCCCCTCGTCGAGAGAGCGCTGGGCTTCTGCACGATATCCAGAGCTCCGCTGCGGAGGATATCCAAGCCCTCATGGACCATCTCCTCCCGCGTCACGCTGGTCACCACCACGATGGGTGTGGGGATCTTCTCCATAATCTGCTCGGTGGCCTGGTGCCCGTTCATAGTGGGCATGTTGATATCCATCGTGACCACGTCGGGCCTCAATCTCAGCGCCTCGCGCACGCCCTCTGCTCCGTTCGCCGCCGCACCGACAACCTCAATATCCGTCTCCTTGCCCAGGATGGTTGTGATGTGCTCCCGAGCGGTTGGCGAATCCTCAACAACTAGTACTCTTATCATCCATCTGCTCCTTAGTGCAATGCTCCAGCCCCGCCCCTTCTCTTTTGTTCCCGGCCTACTTCAGGGCAGGACGGGTCTGTTCCTTTATCGACACAGCGAAGCGAGCGTTGGACCGACCTGGTCCAAGCTCACCGTGCGATCAACCGCACCGAGGGCGATCGCTTCCTTGGGCATACCAAACACAACGCAGCTTTCCTCGTCCTGGGCTATGGTCACGCCCCCCCTGTTCTTCAAGGTCCTCATCCCCGCGGCACCATCTCTTCCCATGCCCGTCAGGATGGCGGCCACCGCCGACGGCCCATAGGACTGAGCTACCGCCTCGAAGAGGAACGTGACCGAGGGCCGGTGCCCGTCAATGTGGTCCTGCGAACTCAACCGGACTCTGCCGTAGGAACTGATCCCCATGTGCTGATCATCAGGGGCGACGTAGACCACGCCAGGCTCTATCTTGTCCCGCGCCTCGGCCACCTTGACGCGGAGCGCACAGTCCCTGTCCAGCCAACTGGCCAAGCCATCGACGAACCCAAACGAGATGTGCTGCACTACCAGAATCGGAACCGGGAAGTCCGCCGGCAGAGAACCGATCACCGTGTGCAGGGCCGCCGGCCCGCCTGTCGATGAGCCGATGGCGGCTATCTCGATCTCCGCGGTCTCGGTGCTCGGAACGGAGTCCGCGGCCCCCCGATCTGGACTCGGCGCTGGTTGTGACCGCTTCTTCCGGGAGCGATGAACGACCTTGACGTCGCTCATCAGCTTGACCTTCCTGACCAGCCTTCGGGCGAAGCGGTGACGAGCGCGGTCGCCGATCCCAGTCGGTCTCTCCACGACGGTGAGAGCCCCCCGCCGCATAGCCTGCCTCGTGAGGCCCGCCTCCTGGGTGAGATCCACGCTGGTGACGACCACGATCGGAACCGGGTTCTCCTCCATAATGCGCTGCATGGCCTCCAGGCCGTCCATGCGCGGCATCCGGATATCCATAGTGATGACGTCCGGGTTCAGGCGCTTCGTCATCCGGATCGCTTCCTCGCCGTTCTTCGCTTCCCCGATGACCCTCAGCCCGTCGTCGCCCTCCAGGATGAAGCGCAGGCTTTGTCTGGCGACAGCAGAATCATCAACAATCAGCACGCGAATCACGACCCACCTCGTCCAGACTGCCGTTGTCCATCGGCCCGACGCGTCTTGATTCTCTTAGCCAGCTCCGCTACCTCATTGCCCGACAGAAGAACTGTGTCATCCGCTCCCGCCGAGACGAACTTGTGGCGGAACCCAGGTACAGAGGTCACCCCGATGATGAAGGCCTCCGGCTTCGCCGCTCGGATCTGGGTTACGCCCTCCGCCCCGTTCATCCGTTTCCCGAAGTTATTGTAGACGACGAACGTGTTGTAATGCTTCGTGTACCTGAGGGCATCTTCGCAAGAGCCGTACCGGTGAACAGGGCTCCCCAGCTTCGTTTCCAGGGCCTTGCTCACCACCTTTCGCGCCACCTGCCTCCCGTGCACGACGCAGACAGATAGTTCTCCTTCCTGACGCCCGGACGCCTGGCTTTGTGCCGCCTGAGGCTCGTCCTCCTGCCGCTCGGGTTCCTGCCGATTTTCCTTGGAGCGCCCAGACGGACGCCGCGTCCCCAGGTGATCTCTGACCAGTCTGCTGGCAAGCCGCTTGGCCGCTAACCTGCGAAGTTCATCATTCGATCTCGTCATACCAAGTCCTTTAGGATAAACACCGGCACCCGGGAAGCTCCGTGATTGCCAGTCAAGCAGAGGCTCTCTTGAGAAGAGGTGATCACGCATCCTCTTCCAGAGAACGAGCCTCTGCGGGATAGAGCGTCGTGACGACTCTCTCCCGGACAACGCGCACGATCTTCTTCGTGGACCGCTCTCCGGCGACAAGCGCCGTATCAGCACCGGCCGTCATGAACTGCTTGTCGAAGCCGGGATTTGCCGTCACGCCGACGATGTAGGCATCCGGTCTGATAACCCTGAGGCGTCTCGTCCCCTGCGGTCCATTCATGGTCCGTTTCCCGAAGTAATCGTAGATCACGAACACGTCGTGATCCAACTCGGAGCAGAGGGCATCCTCACACGATCCGTACAGCTCGACCTCCGCCTCGAACTCCCGAGCCAACACCTGTCTGAGGACCCTCCTAGACATGCGGTGACCGCAGATCACGCAGATTCGCGCGTCCCGGTCCGCGGCCCACTCGGGCTCGCGCCGACCGTCTCTTCCTTCACCCGCCATCGTCATTCCTCCTCGAAGCAGTGTCCATCTGGCTGCGCCGGACAGGCCCTGCTCAGCTTTTCAGAAGCCGCTCCGCGCCTGCGCGACATCGTCCGCGGTGTAGAAGGGCGGCCGGGCCGCCTCAGGCCAGCTGGCGTACGGCGTCCAGCAGGGTCTCCTGCTCGAACGCGCTCTTCACGATATACGCATCCGCGCCCACCTCCAGGCCCCGCTCCTTGTCCTCTTCGGACTCCAGCGAGGTGACCAGGATGACGGGTGTGTCGGCCATCTGGCTGTCCTGCCGCACGGCTGCCGTCAGCTCGAAGCCGTCCATATTCGGCATCACGACGTCGCTGACGACGACGTCACACCCGTTGGATTGGAGGATGCTCAGCGCCTCCACGCCGTCCGCCGCCACCCTCACGTCGTACCCGACGGTCTCCAGAATGTTCTTCTCCAGGTTTCGGGTCGCCAGAGCATCGTCGACCACCAGGACCGTGGTCCGTTCCTCCTCTTCGTGCTGTGCTTGCTCGATGCGGGCCGCGATGTCCGTCTTGCCTGCGGCTCCCCGGGCAGACTTGAGCAGATCGGACGGGTTGAGGGTCATAATCACCTGCCCGGTGCCGAGAATCGTCGCTCCTGCCACGTTCCGGACGCGGGAGAGCTGCCTGCCCAGGCTCTTGACGACGCTCTCCTGCTGTCCGACCACGGCATCCACCAGGAAGGCGATGCGCCAGCGCCCGGCCCCCAGAATCACGACCGGAATCTTCTCCTCCGGATTCAGCGCTCGCTCCTCTTTCGGCATCTCCAACACGTCGCAGAGGTAGACGAGGGAGATCGGCTGACCGTTGACGATGATCGCCTCCTTCCCCTCAACGGTGGCGATGCTCTCGGGCTGGATGCGCTGGATGCGCTCCACTGCGGATATGGGAATGCCGAAGGTCTGATCCCGCACGCGCACCAGCAGCTCCTGCGTGGTGGCCAGGGTGAGGGGCAGGGTCAGCGTGGTCGTCGTACCCTCGCCGAGGGTGGAGCTCACGTCAACGTGACCGTGAAGGGCCTCCACGTTCTTCCGGACCACGTCCATGCCGACGCCGCGCCCTGAGGTCTCGGTGATCATCTTGCTGGTGGAGACCCCGGAGGCGAAGATCAGCTGCATCGCTTGCTCATCGCTGATCGCCTCCAGCTCCTCCTGAGGCAGCACCTTCGACTTGGCAGCGGCTCGTTTGACCTCCTCGACGTCGATGCCCGCGCCGTCGTCGCTGACCTCGACGACGATGTTGCTCCCCTTCTGATAGGCCTTGACGGTCACGGTCCCGACGCGGGGCTTTCCCGTCGCCTCCCGCTCCTCCGGGCTCTCAATGCCGTGGTCGACCGCATTGCGCACTAGATGAACCAGGGGATCCTTAATCTCCTCGAGGACGTTCCTGTCCAGCTCGGTCTCCGCCCCCTCGATCACCAGCTCGACGTCCTTGTCTTTCTGACGCGCCAGGTCCCGCACCATGCGGGGGAAGATATTGAGCACCGTGGCGATGGGCAGCATGCGCACCTTCATCACCTCTTCGCTCACGTCAGATGTCACGCGGGAGAGGAGGAGCGCGTCGCGGGACAGGCCGCGCCAGAGATCGCTTACCTCGGTCGCCAGCTCCTTGAGCACCTGCTCATTCTCGTTCAGGAAGCGGAGCAGCGGTCGAATCCGCTCGTCGCCGTTCTCATGGAGGAGCTGGCTGTGAGCCGCTCTGATCTTCAGCCACTCGCGGTTCCAATCCTCCGTGGCGTGGGTGATCTCCTCCAGCTCCTTAAGCCGCTGGTCGATCTTCAGCCCGGCCACCATCAGCTCCCCGGCCTGCGTCATCAGGGAATCGAGCTTGTCGGTGGAGACGCGGATGCTCTCCTCCGTCCCCTGGCTGAGGGCTTTCGAGCTCTTGCCTCGGCGGCCCTCCGCCCGGCGGCCCTCTGCCCGGCGGCCCTCCGCCCGGCGGCCCTCCTCTTGCGACGAGTTCGCCCCGTTATCCATCGCTGTTGCGGACGGCGCCTCGTCCTCGCCGGTCCCTGGATCAGTCGCCGCCTGCGCGGCGGAAGCCGGGATCGCCTCCCCCTTCTCGGCAGCGTCGAGCCGTCCATGCAGAGCGTCCAGACTCAGATCGTGCGGCTCGCCCTCCAGGGTGGTGGTGACGATCACCTCCGCGGCGTCAATCCCCTCGTAGAGCACGTCGCACAGCTCGGGCGTCAGCTCCAGCTCGCCGGACTTGGCGACGCTGAAGACGCTCTCGAGCCGATGGGCGATGCCCTCGATCTCCGGTACGTCGGCCGCTCCTGCCGAGCCCTTCAGGCTGTGGGCCTCGCGGAAGATCTCCTCCAACAGCTCCGCCCGCTCGTCCTCCGGAGGATCGTCCTCCAGGGCCAGGAGCACGCGGTTCATAGCCTGGATATGCTCCTTGGCCTCCATCTTGAACGTGGCGCGCAGCTGGCGCATGATGTCGTCATCTAACATTACCATAGACCCGCTCCGTAGTGGTCAAAGCAGCCCCGAGCCCGAACCTCCCCCACCACTTCCCAGCGGCGGGGGAAGGCTCAGACCTGCGGGCCTCTACATCTTGTACTGGTCGACGGTCTCCTCGAGGTCGCCCCCGAGCTTGTCCAGATCCTGGGCAGCCTTCTCCGACTGCTCCGCACCGGCCGCCGCCTGCTGCGCCGCCTGGTTGATGTCCGTCATCCCCACCGCGATCTGGTCTAACCCCACCGTCTGCTGCTGCACCCCGGCCACGATCTGCTCCGAGGCGTGCGACGACTGCTCCACCGTGCTCGACAGCTCCCGGATCGTCTGCGCCGTCCGCTCCACCTGGTCGCTCCCGGCAGCCACCTGCTTCGTCCCCTGCTCCGTCGCCATCACCGCTCGGTTCGACGCCTCCTGGATGTCCCCCAGGATCACCTTCACCTGCGCCGCCGCCTGCCGCGACTGCTCCGCCAGGCTCCTCACCTCGTCGGCCACGACCCGGAACCCCTTCCCCGCCTCCCCGGCCTGCGCCGCCTCGATGGCCGCGTTCAGCGCCAGGATGTTCGACTGGTCCGCGATGTCCGTCACCGTGTCGATGATCTCCCCGATCTGCTGCGTCTGCTCCGACAGCGAGAGGATGTTCTCCGCGATGGCGTCCACCCGCTGGCGGATGTCGCTCATCGCCGCGATCGCCTCGTCCGCCGCCATGGAGCCGTCCTGCGCAGCGCGGGCAGCCTCCTGGGCCGCCTCGGCCACGCCCTGGGCCCGCTGGGCCACCTGCTCGGCCGAGGACTGGATCTCCTCTACCGTGCTCGTCACTTCGTTCACCGCGCTGGCCTGCTCGCGGGTCGTGCTCGCCATCTGGCTCGAAGACGCCAGAATCTCCGACGTCGCGCTGGAGATGTTCATGGCTCCTTCTTGCATCGTGCCCGCCATCTCTCGCAGGCCCAGCACCATCGTATCGACGCTCTCGCTCAGCTTGGCGTAGTCGCCGCGGTACTTGCCGTTCATCTTCACCGTCAGGTCCCCCGCCGCCACACGCGTCATCGCCTGGCTCACCGTCTGCATCGGCTCCACCACGGCGTCCAGCATGGCGTTGACGCCCTGGATCAGCTCTCGATAGGCGCCTTCATGCCTTGACTCGTCGGCTCTGACATCGAGTCTCCCTTCGACGGCGGACGCGGCGAGCATGTTGGCGTCGTCAACGAGAGCACTGACGTTGTCGATGCACTGGTTGACGTTCTCCTTGTAGTCCATCCAATCGCCCTTGAAGACATTGGTCTGCTCGTCGCGCACCGTGATCTTCCTCTTCAGGTCGCCCACCGCGATACGCTGGAGATAGAGCCCAATGATACGCAGAGGCTCAGCGACTGCGTCCAGCGTCCGGTTGATGCCCCCGGCGATGTGCCGGTACTCGCCCTGGAACCCACTCACATCGGCTCGGACCTCCAGGTTACCTGCGGCCGCGGCCTCGGTCAGGTCCTCTATCTCCTCGATCAGACCGAGCAGGTTATCTCGCAGCAGATCCATCCTCTCATTGGCCACCCTCTGCTTCCCGGGCAGCTCCTCCAGCTGCTCCGAGAAGTCGCCCTCGGCGTACTGGCCTAGAATCTCCAGAATGCGCAGGATGTTGTTGATGTGCAGGTGGACAGCTTCGTTATATCCTTCAGCGACCTCCCTGTACACCCCCATGAATCGGCCAGCGTCGATCTTGGCTTCGATCTCCCCGGCCCTCTGCTCCTGGTACATCATGCTCATATGGGCAGTCAAGCCGTTCAAGGAATCGATCAGACCGTTCAAGTTGTTCTTGATCTCGTTGAAATCGCCTTTGTAGTCGTCCCTGATCTTCTGAGGAATGTCGCCTTTTGAGATGCGGTCGACGTACTCGGCGGTAACGTTCAAGGGCGCGATGACGGCATCGAGGGTGTCGTTGACACCCTCTACGACGGCGGCGAAGTCCCCGCTGAACTTGTTCGTGTCACCGCGGGTATCGAGTCTACCCTCCACCGTCGCCTCGGTCAGCCTGTGCATCTCGTCTACCAGGCCATCCAGCGCCTCCATCATCGCGATGAAGGCGGGGACGATCTCGTCGTTGTCCGAACGTCTACCTGTGCCGTTACCGATGGCCTTGTACTCATCGAGATCACTTAGGTCGCCAGCGGCGATATTGAGGGCCGTATCTTGAATATGGAGCAGCCTCTCCCGGACCTGATTCACGGCGGTGCCCACGTCGGCGAAGACTCCCTGGTACGTTCCCTCCACCTGCTCGCTGTAGTCGTTGACGGCCATCCGTTGGAGCACAGCGTTCGCCTCCACTAGGCCGCCCAGGCCGTCGATGCAGGCGTTCAGGTTGTTCTTTATCTCGTTAAAGTCGCCCTGGTACTCATCCGCAATCTTCTCCGGGATGTCGCCCTTCCCAATGCGATCCACGTACTCCGCCGCCACGTTCAAAGGGCCGATGACGGCGTCGAGGGTCTGGTTCATACCCCCCACGATCTCGTGGTACTCTCCCTCGAACTCGGATGCATCCGCCCGGGTGTCCAGCTTGCCGGCCACGGCCGCTTTGATGAGCCCCTGGACACTGTCGGCCATGCCGCTGATGCTTTGCTTCATCTGCACCATAGCGCGGCCCAGACTGTCCTGATCGGACGCTACCGGGACCTCGACGGCCAGATTCCCCCTGGCGATCTCCTCGGCCGCCTCCGTCTTCGCCCGGAAGTAGTCCTCGAGCTTCCCTATAGATCGCCCCACCTCTCCCAGCTCATCCCGACGCGCCGAGACCTCCAGCGTCTCCTCGTAGTCAAGGCCGGTCATATCGGGGTCGCCCTGGGCGATCTGCTCAGCACCCGTGACGATCAACTGCAGCGGCCCGCTGATAGAACGAGCCACCACGAAGGAGAAGATGATACTCAGAGCGGCCATACCCCCGCCGATCCCCAGCATCGTCCGTCGGACCGCGGCCATCTCGGTCTGCACGTCATCGGCATAGACCCCCGTCCCGATAATCCAGTCCCATTCCGGAAGGAGCTTCACGTAGGAGACCTTAGGGACCGGTTTGTCGCTGTCGCTGCCGGGCTTCGTCCACTGGTAGTCCACGTAGCCTTGTCCCTTTTCCTCGGCTACCTCTACGAACGCCACAAACAACCTCTTACCCGTCGGATCGGTGTAGTTGACCAGCCCATCGGTCTCGTACCACTCGGGCTTCTCCTCCGGAGCGTAGTTGGGGTGCATGATCATCTTCGGTTCGAGGTCATTGATCCAGAAGTAATTATCGTTCTCGTAGCGCATGGCCCTGACGGCTTCCTTGGCAGCCGCCTGGGCCTCCTCCTCGCTCATCGCCCCAGCATCGGCCAGGTCTACGTACCGCTCGGCGCTCTCGTAGGCGGCCAGAACCAGGTTCCGCGTCTGAGTCCGCTTCGCGTCCCACTTGCTCTCCCTGTAATGCACGTAGACGTATCCCAGAGCAGCCAGGGAACAACCAGTGATGATGATCCCCACCAGGAGAATCTTGGGAAGCAGCTTCACATTGGACAGTAGTCTCTTGAGCATCTGACGTTCTCCCCTCTCGCGGCCCCATCCTATCGAAGGAGCCATTAACCTAGAAACTGTCGCGTTTTTCCCGATATCCGCGGAGGTGCGCGTGCCTTCGCGGTATCCCTGAGGGACGCGCGTTGAACCGGACACGACGCAGCCGCAGCCGTCGTTGGGCAGAATGCTCTCCGAAAAGCGGCGTCGTCCAGCAGCGTATCACTCGGTGTTCCCGCCTTCCGTGCCGTTACAATGACACAAGGTCAAGACGTCGACCCGCACGCGGTGGCGTGGGCTGGGCTTACGTGCGTCGTCGGGTCTATCGTGGGCCGTGATCGTCACGCTTCCGCACCAGGGTCCCGGCGGATCCTCCGCCTGCACCCGATCCAGCTCCGCCAGATCGATGATCCAGACAGGCAGCCGATCGGCCGACAGCCGCTCGGTCCGCCGACCGACTTGCTCATCATCAGGACCGATGAGACGGAGCGTCACGTAGAAGTCGTCGCTCTCCGCCCAGGGGTCCCCGTTGGCGATCATCATCCTCGTCGAGCAGCTGTCTGCCTCCTCGTCCCGCACCTTGCCACCGATCACCGATGGAATGAGAACCTCGTTCCCGGCTGGCACGGCGACCTGCTGCAGCATGCCCTCCACGACCCGAAAACGAGCCTCGCCATCGGCCCCCAGGATGAGGTCAGCCTCCTCCAGCATCTCCTGGGGAAGGCCCAGGGTCAACTCCGAGACGTCAGAGATGGCGTCTACAGGCTCCACGACGGCGTCGGGCACGCCCAGCTCCTCCCATCGTTCGTCGAGAGCCTCGGCATCCTCCGTGGCCCGGACGAGCACGGCTTCGGCCTGCTGGACGAGAGGTTCCACCACGTTCTGAAACAGCCCGTTCCAGACTAAGAGAAGCAGCGTGACGAACCGTCTCATACCGGGCCCCGCTTCATCGTCGTCCCCTCATGCTCCTCGTGCCAGCTGCAGAGATTTCTCGAGACGATGGTTGCAGTTCTCCCGCAGCGCGCCGCCGTGTCCGAAGTAGATCGTCGCCACGTCCCTGGCGCAGATCCGTTCCAGAGCAGAGATGAAGGCATCATCGTAGGTGGCATCGGCTGAGCGGATCAGGACCGGCGTGTCGCCCACGAAGAGCACCTTCTCCTCCGCGCAGTAGAGGGAGATCGAGTCGTTGGAGTGGCCCGGCGTGTAGATCACCTCGCACGTCCGATCGCCGCAGCGCAGCATCTGTCCATCCTCAAGGGTGCGGTCGGCATCGACGAAGGCCGAATGGGCATAGACGATGGGATCGAACGCCTGCCGGATGAGAGGCAGGTTAGCGGCGTGGTCGAAGTGCCCGTGGGTCAGGATGACCTGTTCGATCCTCTTCTTCCCCACTCCTGTCGACATCATTCGCAGCGCCTCGACGATGGCGGGGTCGTTTCCCACGTCGACCAACGTGTTGACGTCCTGCAAGGTGTTCCACTCGCCTCGAAGGAGGAAGACGTTGGACGAGTAGGCTTGGCTCTTCGGGTCTGTTACGTTGGTGATTCGCATACGCTGTTAGCAAGTCCCGGCAGTTCTAGAGGGCAGGCGTCCGCCCCGGCTGTCTCACGTCCCCGTCTTCTTCTGAAACAACTGCCCCATATCCGTCACGCGGCGGAAGAGGTGCTGCACTTCGTCTGGGCACTTCTGCGTCTGCTCCGTCACCAGGTATCCATCGTCGGCGAGTGCCTGGTGGAACATGCGGTAGACGCCCACCCGCTCCTCCGGCTGAAGGTGGAGCAGCACGTTCTTGCAGACAATGAGGCCCAGCTCCCGGCGGATCGGTTTCAGCGTGCGGAGGTCGTGGTGCTCAAACTCGACGACGCCTCGAATCTCATCGTCGATGCGATACAGGCCGTCGCTGCCGTTGGGCGAGAAGTATCTCTCGAAGATGGCCGATGGGATACGTTTCACCTTTTCCTCGGCATAGACGCCCTCGGTGATCACGTCCCCGAAGTCTGCCTGAATATCTGTGGCGTAGATGGTCACGTTACGGAACAGGAACTTCCCCATGTTCTCGCGGAAGATGATGGCGATGGAGTAGGGCTCCGGCCCCATGGCACATCCGGCGTCCCATACGTTGATGTAGCGGCGCCGCTTAAGCGTGGGAAGCGCGTGCTCGGCGACCAACTCCAGCGTCTGCCGGTCCCGGAAGAAGTACGTGAAGGCCATCCTAGCCTACTTCCTCGTGGATCACGATCCTTTCGTCCTGCATCAGCGCCTCCAGGTTGAGGATGATGAGCATGTCGTTCGTCACGCCCTCGATGTATTCCTCCTTGATCGTCGCCTGTGCCGCCAGGGGAGGGTTGATCTCATCCCGCGGCACGCTCATCGCGCCGGAGACGTCGTCGGCCAGAATGCCGACCTGGAGCTCCTCGGTGTCCACCACAATCACCTTGGTCGCTGCTGTGATCTCCTGCTGCGGCACGCCGAAGAAGCTGCGGATGTCGATCACGGAGTAGATCGACCCGCGGATGTTGATCACCCCGACGACGAAATCGGGCGTGCACGGCACGGGGGTCACCTGCCGCAGAGGCTGCACGTCCCTGACGTAGTCGGTGGCGATGCCGTAGGTCTCGTTCGCCAGCGAGAAGACCACCAGCGGCATCCCCTCGCTCGCCTCGACCGCGCTCGATTTGGCCAGGGCCTCGGCTCGCTCGCGGAGAATGGTCCGCATCTTCTCCTGTGACACACCGTCGCCCGCCGTTCCACCGGACGCCCCGTCAGTGAAAGGCCTATCAGAGGAGGCTCCGGCACCGTCTCGGCCGTTTCCCTCCAGGGTTCCGGCTCCCAGGGCCTCCATGATCTGCCTCAGGACTTCGTCTCGGTCCCACCCGTTACCCGTCTCACGCTCTTGTGCCATCTTGTCCTCCTGAAATCATCCTCAGTCCTCTCGGACCTCGTGTTTGTCCTCTTACCATCATCTCTCAGGACCTACGGGCCGCTCCCATTGGCAAGTGCCATCTCCACCAGCCGCAACAGTCGTCCCGCCACCAGACCGTCGCCCTCCGGCACCGGCTCGTGCCTTGTTTTCGACATCAGCAGGCGTTTCGCATTACGGAACGACCGCTTCGCCAATCTCTCCCGGTCCAATTCTTGGTAGATCTGTCCCAAATTGTAGTGAGCCAGGATGAAGTCCCGATCGAGATAGACGGTCTTCTTCAGAGCCTCAACCGCCTTGTTCAGGAGCCCGTGCTCCTGGTAGATCATGGAAAGGGTGTAGTACGGCTCCGGCTGCAGCTTGTCCCGCTGGATCGCCCTCTGGCACCAGTGCTCCGCCTCCTCAAGATTCCCTTTATTGGCATAGACCTTGCCCAGGGTGTAGTACGTGGGAACGAACTCGGGGTCCTCCTCGAGCTTCTCGTGAAGCTTGACCAGAGCTTTCTCCAAATCGCCGACTTCCATGAGCTCGACGGCCTCCTCAAAGGGGTCCCTGGAAGACATCCCTGCGTCCTCTTCGGTGCCTTCTTCCTCGCGAAGCCACGACCAGCGGTTGGCCCTCGTCTCCTTGGGGCTCTCTTCTGGCTCAGCCTTGGACGTGAACTGGAAGACGGGTGTCTCCGGTTTCGCCGACGCCACCGAACCCTTCACCTTCTGATACACCACGGCGCCCGGAAACGTCCTGGCCTCGAAGTCCTCGTAGAAGACCATGTTCGGCTCCGAAGCGCCCGGGATCAGCCAGCCATCTGCTGCCAAACAACGGTGAAACCTGCTGATAACCTCCAACGTGGTCTGAGGGTCGAAGTAAATGGTGACGTTGCGGCACAGGATGATATCCATGCCGTTCGTCCTGTTGGAGAGCGAAGGATACCTGTCCTCGACGAGATTCAAGTAGTCGAGCGTCACCATACGCTTCACGGACCTGTCGATCACGTACTCGCTCCCCCCGTTGAGACTGAAGTAGGTATCCCGCAGCTGCCGGTCGACCCCACGGAAGGACCACGAGCGGTAGCGGCCCCGACGGGCTTGACGGAGAGCACTCCGGTTGATATCCGTGCCCATAATCAGGATGTTCCAGCTCTCAAGGTTGGGAATCAGCTGCTGCAGGAGTATGGCGATCGAGTACGGCTCCTCGCCCGTGGCGCAGCCCGCGCTCCAGATGCGGATGCGTCGGGTTGTGCGCCTCCTCTCCTCGATCAGCTCCGGCAAGATTCTCTCACGAAGGGCATCGAAATGGCCCTTATTGCGGAAGAAGTACGTCTCTCCTACGGTGAGGATGCCGACCAGCTCGTCCCACGTCGGGCTGCTGGAGGATTCGCGCAGCAGCTTCACGTAGTACTCGTCCAGAGAGCTGCACGACGAAGCATTCAACCCTTTGATTAGACCACGCTCTAGAGCGTGCCGCTTTGCCTGCGGGAAGTAGAGCCCGCTCCTCTCCAGGATCAGGTCATGGAAGCGCTCATAGTGACGCTCGCTGAATTGCACCGTCGATGTCATCTTGGCCTTTCTCGGCCGGCCTCTGCCACACCAAAGGCCCCGCCATCTCCATGGCTGCCGATCCGCTCTCCCCTATCCCACGAGACGAGGAGCGTCAGAGCTACGACGCGGGAGCCGCCTCGAGCTCTGGCTTTCGTTCCAGTTCTTCCATCAAACCCGCCAGCTGCCTCTCTTCCTCGAAGGATAGAATGGCATCGAGATCCACGATCAGCAACAGGCGATCGCGAAGCTTCCCGATGGCGGCCAGGTACTCCGTAACGCCTGTCGCAACAGCGTCGGAGGCGTCCAGGCTGTCGCTATCCAGCTTGAGAACCTCAGAAACCACATCTACAATCAGAGCGATCACCCGTTCGTCGATGCGAGCCACCAGCAGCCGGGTGTCCAGATCCCGATGCTTGGGGGGCGCCCCGAACCGTTTTCGCAGGTTGATCACGGGCACCACTCGGCCTCGGAGGTTGATCACCCCTTCCACCACGTCGGGTGCCCTGGGGATCCGGGTAATCGCTACCATGCGGACCACCTCCACGACGTTCTTGATGCTCAGACCGTACTCCTGGTCGTCTAGCTTGAATGTCACCAGCTGAACATGCCCGTTCGAACTGGCTGTTTGTGTATCATGCCATCCCATGTCAGTCGCCACAGCTACCTCCTAGAACGCTCTCGGGAACCCGGGAACCGGGTCTCCGTTGGGGCTGGCTGCGCCCCAACGGCCCGGCGTGCATCATAGTATAAGTGGGCTACGGTCTTACGTGGGTTGCACTTATGTTACAGCTCTGTTAAGCTGGCGCGCTCGGCGGACTCTGAAACGCTCAGAAACAGCCAGAGCCCTGCCAGCGAGCTCCAGACGACCTGCCGCGAGCAGGGACCTCTTCGATGACTACCAGGTAGAGAATCAGGCCCGTAGAGCCCCGCAGAAAGAGGGGGACCTTGACAGGCCTCTGAAGCGGCACGTCTAGCGAGGGGATTCGCGCCCGGCACTCAGTCCCGGAGGCAGCCCAACCTCCGCACCCGGCGCTAGTAAGTGAAGACCTGGGAGGCTGATATGCCGTTGGGCGTGGTCACAACCACGAGATTGTCGCTGCCAACACCCGTCTCCACCGTAAGCCTCACCGTCATCGTCTCGCCCGGGTTGAGGATCCCCGGCTCGACGGTCTCGGCGATCTGTTCCGTCCAGTCGCCGTAGGCATACCAATCGGCGGTGCTGCTCTTCCGAAGAATGACATCCCACTGCTCGAAATCGGCCAGCTTCGTCTGCCCATCGTTGCTGATCTCAATCAGCACCTGAGTATCCATAGAAGCATACGCATCGAGGATGGAGATCTGCGTTCGCGATCTGTCCAGCTCCCGTTCCTCCATGTCCCGCCACGACTCCGCGGCCGCCTGGTGCGAGGATAGAAGCTGGTCGGCGAGGGTGACGGAGGCCAGCAGCAAGAGGGCTATGATGATCAAGGCGGGGATTGCGGTTTCCATAGGGCCCCGTGACGCGCTACTTACTGAAGTAGTACTCGTCCGAGATGCCGTTCGGCGTCGTCACCTTTACGAAATAACGGGTCCCGTCAGAAAGGGACTCGGTATAGTCCACGGTGATCTTCAGCGTCGTGCTGGGATCCCATTCCGTGCCGTTCTCCACCTCATAGGTCCACTGCCCATCGCCGTCGCCGTAGGAGAGCCGGCTGAAGCTGCCTTCCGGGCCGAAGAAGAGATCGCAGTTTTCGATGGCCGAGATCCGCTGGCTGCCCACATTCTTGACCCAGACCCAGGCCCCATCGGTGATGGCACCATCGGGTGCCGCGTGGATGATCTCGATCTGACTCTGGAGCCGATCGTCGATCTGGCGCTGACGACGCGCCAGCGCGTCCCCGCTCTCGGCGATGGCGGGGTAGATCGAGTTGTACAAGATCACCGCCGCCACCACGCCGGCGACGATCAGGAGCGCCGTGACGATGACTTTATCCAAGGTTCGCTTGCTCTATGATGGAGAGTGCTTCGTCGATGTCGCTGTCCCGGCCCAGCAGCTCGTCCAGCTTCATCACCGCGCGCAGGATGTCGTTGACAGCCACGTTGCTCGGCGTGTCGCTCTGATCGATCAGACCGATGAGGCGCAGGAGCGGCTGCTCCACGTGGGGGCTAAGAATATCCTGCTCGATGTAGGCCCGTACCAGCGTGCTCGTGGGATCCTTGCCGATCCTCTTGGCTGTGCTGCTCACCCAGCCCGAGAGGACGACCATCTCGTCCTGTTCCTTCTTCTCGGCGTCCTCGGCAGGTGTCGGGACGTCGTTGGGAGAGGGTCGCTGGGCCTTCGCCTCGTCGAGAGAGACCTCCTTCATCTTGGGCCCCATCGAGGCCGAAGGGTCCGGAGAAGCTGATTGCCCGCCAGCTGGTCGCCCAGCCGCTGGCTGTCCAGCCGCGGGCTGTCCGGCCGCGGGCTGTCCGGCCGCCGGAGCCGATGTTCTGTCGCCGCCCAGCTGCTGCTTCTTCTGCCGAATCTCCTCGATCGATTGAATGGTGCCCTCAGACGGGCCGTCGTTCTCCGACCGCAGCGAGGGATAGTAGTGAACGAGGATCTGCTCCTGGATGTCCAGGAGCGTGCGCTGCACCTCGTTCTTCAGAATCTTGATCTCGTACTCGAGAGTCTTGACCCGTTGCTCTAGTTGCTTCATGAAGTCTCCTCTACCGAGGCTACGATACCGCCTCGCTGATTCTCAAGCACTACGTCTCCTGTCGCCCTACGCGGATCCAACCAACGATGGCGTTCAAGCAGACCGCCACCAGCAGGAGCGCCACCACCCCGAACCAGATGGGCGGGAAGAGAGCGCTGATGGCCGCCGCACCGAGCACCGCCACCGTCACCGCCAGCGTCAGCCCTGGATTGGAGGCAAAGGCCTTGCCCGCGTTCCGCCACGCGATGTCCTGGGAAGCGCGGTCATCCTCCTGGAGAAGCAGGGCGACGGGGTAGAGCTGCAGCAGCAGCCAGACGAAGGTGAGCGCGACGTAGAAGCCCCGCAGCCACGGCACCAGCCAGTCGCCCAGGCCCCACGGCTCTCCCGAGGCATAGACGCGCACGGTGCTGAAGAGGGTGACAGCCAGGAGCGTGTTTAGGAGAGCCAGCACCCAGGCCCGCTTCCGCCAGTGCTCAGGCGTGGCCGTCGGCGCCGGTTCCTGCGAGAGCTCCCTCTGCACCTCCAGCAGCGTCTGTCGGATCTCGTTCTTGAGAACGCGGTTCTCGCGCTCCAGTTGCTCGACCCGCTGCTCTAGCTCCATAATCCGCTCCAATCCCTTTTCAAATCGTGTCCTGTTGCATTGGAGTAGCTCGATCGGGACTTGAGCCCGATCGAGCTGCTCGCGCCCAGACTAGACTCCTACAGCAAGTTGCCCTAGTTGAGCGTCTCGACGTCGCCGATCTTGGCCGGCGTCGTCCGCTCGATGTTCAGCACCGCGCCGCTTGGGGGGATGACCTCTATGTTGAATGTTTGGCTCGTGCCCAGCGGTGTATTGTCCGCATCATCGAGCCCGGCATCGGCATGACATGACCCGCCCTCGTCAATTGTGCTCCCATCGAGACAGATGGAAATAAGGGCAAGTTCGTTCTCTTCAAGGATATCGTCCGGATCGCCCGACTGTTGATGAACCGGCCACGTGACCGTCCAGGCATCCGTACTATTCAGG
>Ga0207797_1000012_pt1 | contig 122824 bp, 108 predicted proteins | sample PRCRCaboRojoPR_6_FD_187275 | JGI IMG/M metagenome (GOLD analysis project Ga0207797, IMG submission 187275) | Marine sediment microbial community from Cabo Rojo, Puerto Rico - PR CR 10% Liquid 1 (SPAdes) | ecosystem: Environmental > Aquatic > Marine > Coastal > Sediment | place: Cabo Rojo...
TTGAGTCAAGATGATCTGGTCATCGCCTCTCCCGCTTTGGCATGGGCGATAGAATCAAATGCGGCTGATTTCCAGCAATCATTAGCATTTTTGGGGAAGAAGACACAACATTTCCCTGATGACATTCCGAGGTCCAGATTTGCCTTCAACGCCTCTTATCTAAATGCAAAATTTGTGATCCTTGACCCCATTTGGTGGAATTGGGCGGTTCCCAACATGGAGGAGGTTGAAAAGATGGTGGATGTGGTCACCCAGTGGGAACTAGTATATCAATCAGGTGATGTTTCGGTTTATAAAAATCCGATAAAGTGACAGAGATGAAAAACGGACTCAAGAGATATTCAAAAAATCCAGCTATATACCTTCCAGTCCTATTTGTGATCGGCAGGGTAATATTGTTTTTATCCCTCCCATTGGAAGGAATAAGGGGTTACGGCGATCTCTGGAACTTTTACAACCAATCCCAGTTAGGCGTCCCTTTCCTGGATTACTGGACAGAATTCCCTCCTCTGTTCCCGTTTCTTTCATACTTCGTCAGTTTTGTGACGGAAGGCAAGCAACACAGCTTCGACTATCTGTTAGCGGGGTTGTTTACAGCTGCCCAGGCTGGAACGTTATACTTCTTTGTCAAACTTAACAAGTTGGCTCATGAGGAATCTGAGCAGAAAGCAAGAAATTTGTTATACTTCTCCCTTTTGCTCCCCTTATTTTATGGCTGGGGTTATTTTGACCCTTTAGCGGTTTTTTTCATGATAGCTGCGATATACGCACTGACTAAGGGTAAGGATCTCTCCGCTGGGTTCATGATAATCCTCGGCACGTTGACCAAGTGGTTTCCCCTAATGGTTATTCCAGTGATCTGGAAGAAGAAACCATGGAAGAGAGCCCTTGTTATTACGATTTTTATTGTAGGGATAATGGCTCTCGTCTGGGGAAGCCTGTTTGTTTTTAATTTTGAAATGACTCAAGCTTCATTCACCGCACAACTCAAAAAGGGGTCCTGGGAAACTTTGTGGGCTCTAATTGATGGAAACCTTTCAACGGGAAATTTCGTACCCGAGATAGATCGGCAACGACCTCAAACTGCTCTGCTCTCGAGCGGAAATTCGCCTAAAGTTTCACCCTGGATAACTTTACTGGCGTTTGCTGGGTTCGGTTTCTGGTTGTATTTGAAAATAAAACTGCAAGACACAAGACAATTGATTTCTTTTGTGGGTCTTACATTTATTATCTTTTTTCTTTGGAGTCCTGGTTACAGTCCCCAGTGGTTGCTGTATTTACTTCCAATGATTTTCCTGAGCTTGCCAACCTCGGAAGCGGGACTTTTTGGCCTGGTTCTGGTGTTGATCAACCTCTTAGAATGGCCTGTGTTGTTGTCCCGAGGATTCTTTTGGAGTTTGTATTTGATCGTACCGCTCCGGATCCTGGTCATGGCGCTTCTAGGATTCAGCTTCTACCGATCAGTACATGATTAAACTTTTGCGTACACGAATGGTCGCATAAAACAGAACAAAAATTCAGTTCCAAATTCTTCTAGGCAAGCACAATCATACTTTGTCTTAGTAGGATATATCTAATTCAATTAAGGTTCCCGACAGGATATTTATGAAACGGAAAGAATCCTTGGCAGCAGGAATCATACTTGTGTGTTCAGTTGTGTTCCGTCTGCTCTTCATATCAACACGGCCCATTTGGTATGATGAGGCATTTTCTCTATTGCTGGTGGAGCAACCACTTCCCCATTTATTCCGAGGTTTGTTAGGAGATGTGCATCCGCCAGGATATTATCTGTCGTTCTGGGGATGGATGAGAATATTCCCAAAAAGTATATTGATCGCCCGATTATTATCAGTAGTGTTTGGTGTAGCTTCCATACTCGTCATCTATTTGATAGGCGCTGAATTGTTCAGTAAAAAAGTTGGGTATACAGCAGCCGGATTGATGGCTGTAGCCCCATTTCATGTTCATTATTCACAAGAGATTCGGATGTATACCATGTTAGGTTTTTTCCTTATCTTGGCGACATATTCGATGCTAAAAGCGATAAGAACAGAGAAATGGTTTTGGTGGGTTTCCTTTGCGTTATCCAGCACATTAGCGCAATATACTCACAACTTGGCAATTATTTACTTGGCTCACCTGGCTTTATCTCCTCTTTTCTTTAGAAAGAAAAAATTCCTTATCCACACTTTTGTCGCGTCTTTGGGTTCTTTGCTTCTTTACATACCTTGGCTTTCCCACCTGTTGTCTCAAATTTCAAAAATTTCCAGCATTAATTGGACGGAGAAACCGACCATAGCGAGGATGTTTACGACTTTGTTAAGTTACCTTTCCCATTTACCCATTAAAAATACATTACTTCCCGCTGTGCTTTTTGGTGTATTGTTAGTTACGATATTAACAATTTGGCAGACGATACGGCTTTCCCTGGGAAAAGAACACGAATCATGGCCGGTTTTTTGGCTGGCAGTTCTTTCTTTCGGGCCTGTTTTCTTGTTATTTGGTATCTCATTATGGCGCCCAGTTTTTATTGAAAGGGCATTTCTGGCATCTGGCATGATGTTTTTGCTCTGGATAAGCTGGGTTTTTTGGAGAACTAATTTGCCTCAAATCATGCAAGCCCTGCTAGCTCTCAGCGTTGCAGGCGTCATGGGGTCAGGCCTTTTTCAGCACTATACTTATCAGGGTTTTCCTTATGGTCCCTATCGGAAATTATCCTCATATTTTTCTGGAAATTTGTCAACCGGGGAAAGGGTTGTCCATTCAAATAAATTAACGATGTTACCAACTTATTATCACGATCCTTCGATACCTCAAGTTTATGTCGATGATCCTGAGGGAAGTGATACCGATACCCTGTCCGACAAATCCCGGGAAGTGTTAGGTGTCATTGAAAAACAGAATATACAAGCAGCTGCGGGTCAAGCAGATACAATTTATTTCGTTATCTTTTCTCGTGAGATCTCGGAGGTCAAAGAACAAGGCCTGAAAACTCACCCCTATCTCTTATGGCTAGAAGAAAATTATCGACAGGAAAATCTAGATATTTGGCAGGATATCAGGGTGTATAAATTTCGTGAGAGATGATTATCAACAGGTTATCAAAGTAAAATATATTAGAAATTTCCAAGTTTTTTGATAATTCAAAAAAGGTTGGATGGAGCCATTTGTATGTTTCCCGTGGATAAAAAAAAGCTGATTGGTTTTTTACAAACGCCATCTCAATACACAAACATGCTCTTGATGGTTGTCATTTTAGGGATGTATGTTCGAATCGGTCACGTGATATCTGTTGATTTCCCCCTTAATGACGGCGGGTTGTTTTACTCCATGATCCGAGAACTGGGAGAATCGGATCGTATACTTCCTGTGTACACTTCTTACAACCAAGCACAAATCCCATATGCATATCCTCCATTCTCTTTTTTTATTTTACATATACTTGAAAACATGTTGAAAGTTTCCTTGCTGGATATCATGAGGATGTTTCCAGCGCTGGTAAGCTGTCTAACGATCCCTCTCTTTTACCGTTTTACACACAAAATCTTGACCTCGAAAACTGGGGTTTTATTCTCGACACTGGCATTTTCTTTTTTACCCACCTCCTTTGATTGGCTGATCGTAGGCGCAGGGGTGACAAGGGCACCCGCGTTTGTGTTTTCTCTTCTAGCTCTCAATGGGGCAATTTCCTTCTTAAAGGAGAAAAGTTACCAGCATTTGTTAGTTGTAACGGTTGGATTTACGCTGGTGATATTAACGCATCCAGGAATCGCCTGGTTTACATTTTACAGTTTATGCGTTTTGTTTGGTTATAAAGCTCTATCTGAGAGGAAATTTTTACTTCATTTGGGATCGGTAATGGTCACTTCAGGACTTTTGAGTTCAATATGGTGGTTGACCATTGTCCAGAGGCATGGCTGGAAAGTTTTTGTATATCCGTTTCAAACTGAATCATATTCATTTGCATCACTATTAACCCCTTTTACATTTTTATTCACCAATGAGCCTTTCCTCGATATTTTCGCTGTGATTGGGCTGTTGGGATTGTTCATATCTTTCAGGAGGAAAAATTACCTGATACCTGTGTGGTTCATCGTTGTGTTCTTGTTGGAACCCCGGTTGAGCGCTATATACTCAGTGATTCCATTTTCAATCTTGGTTGGAACGGGGTTTGCAAATGGTATTTTACCTGCGATTCAAAAAGATGGATTGCGGGATAAGCCCGATGATGCTGACAAGATCCATTGGGATTTGCTGACAAGAGTATTTGTAATTTTTTTGCTCCTGTATGTAACAACAGCTGCTTATCTGGCGGTGCAGTCTAAGCATCTTTCCAGAGAACAGATTCAATCTATGAAATGGACAGCAAAAAATTCATCGCAGGATGAATCCTTCATTATTTTGACGGGAACACAGAGCTACGGAAAGGATTATGCAAGCGAATGGTTCCCTGCTTTGAGCGGCAGAAAGAGCGTGACGACTCCCCAGGGAATGGAATGGTTGCCTGATAATCAATTCCAGAAGATGGCAGAAGCTCATTTTGATTTACAGAAGTGTGTTGAAGAAAATTTGGCTTGTCTGAACAATTGGGAGCATTTTTACGAGAAGGATTTTGCACACATTTTTATCTCTAAGAAATCAATCCGGGAAAATGGCCAATCAGTGGATTTATTGCTTGACGACTTAAAAAATCATTCATCTTATTCAGTAGTCTTTGAAAATGATGATGTGATAATTTTTTACGAAAAAAGCCCCGGAAATATCCTGGATCACAATGAAAAGCGAAAGAGGGTTTATGAATATTAAGAAACCCATAATTAGGGTGTTTGCCTCAGGGCTGGAAATCGCAACTGTCTCAGTGTGGTTGTTTATTGTTTAGCGTTCTCTTACCGCAAGGGGGACGTAAGAGGACTGTGCACGATTTTTTGCCGTTTGCGGTACACTTTTTTCATTTATGATTTTCGGATTTTGGCTCCTGCAATTTTAGGTAGGTTCAAACCAGCAGGGAATGCAAGAGCATGGCATTTATCCCCATCTGTTGGAATCACTCTTTACATAGGAAAAATTCGAAGATGATCGTGAGAAGACCATCACTTTAAGGAGCCAGAGCTGAACAAATAGAAAGATTGAAAGGAAATGACGAATGGATTTTCCGGATTGATAATCGTATGTAGCTTTGTACCCTATAGGGTCTTTAAAAGGTTTATAAAACCGAGACCACGGTTATTTATCATATTCTGAACCAGAAAGTAGGATTTGAGCTTTTGTTGAAACGTATTCCAGTCCGTTGAGGCTGAGGTTTCTATGAAGAAAATTACAAAGGGGATCGTATTTGGATTTGTTTTACTTTGGGTGTTTGGCATGATTTCAGCTTATTATGTCTTCCACAAACCTATCCAATATACACAGCTTCAGACATTGGCCCAAGGGCTGGCCAGTTTAGTGATCTGCGTCTTGATTTTATCAATATCCGGGGGCTTGGGGTCCTTAATTGTCAGGAATGATGATAAACAACCTTTGATAACTATGATGCTTCAAGCATCCATGGGTTTGGGGATTGTATCCGTGGTGATGTTATTCATTGGGATATCTATAGGCTATTCTGAATGGGTATTATGGGGATTGCTGATTGCCGCGCTCATTTTATTACCTGGAAGAATGATTGGCTGGTGGAAATTGGCCCGGGAGATAAGGGATGAAGACCGGAAAAGGGATGGTCTAAGCTCCATTCTGCTCTTGTATGTAGGCTTGGTTTTTGGGGTAACTTTTTTAGCTGCGCTCACATTGCCTACAAAATTTGACTCCCTTGTGTATCACATTACCCTGCCGAAAATATATTTACAAGAGGGCCAGTTTCAATTTGTCCCCTGGTTGATGTATTGGGGCATGCCCCAGGTGACAGAAATGCTCTTTACATGGGCCATGGGATTGGGCAGTTTACAAACGCCCTTAATGATGGGTTGGCTCGTTGGGCTCCTGGCTTCCATGGCTATCTTTCGTATTGTCCAAATTAACGTCAGTAAAACAGCAGGATATATTTCGCTGGCATCTTTATTGGCGGGATATACAACAGCTCAGTCTCTATCCTGGGGATATGTAAATTGGATGAATATGCTCTTTGGGACCGCTTTTTTGGTATGCATGTGGCAATGGTATAAAGCACAGGTAGAAACTTATCAAGGGCAGAATAATAAGGGTCTTTCGAGGGAGAATGGGCGTTATTTTTTAACCCTGGGGGGCATATTTATGGGATTTTCAATGGGTGTGAAATACACATCGGGTGTGTTGATATTCGTTGGCCTTATCATCATCCTTTTTGGGTCAAAAAAACGGTGGGGGAAGATACGCTGGCCAGACTTATTCATATTTATGGGGGCAGCATTCCTGACATTTTCTCCCTGGTTGATTAAAAACGTTTCAGCAACTAATAACCCTTTGTATCCTTTTATTTTTCCCGCTGGATCCATGGACAGAATTCGGTTGAATTTTTATCAGAATCAACCCACATATGACGCATGGTGGAAAGTTTTCTTATTGCCTGTTTCGTCAACGGTTCTAGGAAAAGAGGGAGCTGCTGGATTTGGGGCTTCCATTGGCCCTCTTCTATTTCCTCTGGGATTTGTGGGTGCAGTGTTAGGAAAAAAGGAAAATTTGCCAGGAAAAGACCTTTACCAGACAGCCCTGCTCATCATTATTCCCGGACTCATGATTTGGGGGATTGCTGGTTTCTTTTCCGGATTCCTGATCCAAACACGGTTATATTACACCTTGTTCCCGTCTGTCGCTATCTTGGCAGGGATTGGGTTTGAAGGGATGACGGATTTGCGGATCAAGCCAATCAGATTGCAAAGCGTTGTCGCTGCTTTGATCATCCTGGTAATTGGACTGAATTCATTCCAGTTGATTAAGATAAATCTCGAAAAAATGGTCTTTAACAACGTAGTCGGATTGGTCGATGATGAGGGGTATTTATCTGTAAATACGGGCTGGTATGCTCCTGCTATGGAAGAGCTTAAAGAGCTCCCAAAAGGATCCAATGTGCTTCTGCTCTGGGAACCAAGGGGCCTTTACTGTATACCCCGCTGTAATCCGGATGAAATCCTGGATCGATGGATCCATGATTATCTGAGGTATTCGACAACTCAAAATATAATTAATAAATGGAAGGAAGCGGGGTACACTCATATACTGTACAATTCACAAGGAGCGGAATTTATAAAGGAGACAGATTTCCGATATGAAGCAGATGTTTGGGAGGAATTAGATTCGTTATTATCTTTTCTGCCTGAGCCTCGAGATTTCGGTGGGGGGTATACCTTATACAAGTTAGGAAAATAATGAAACCAAGATCATACCTCATCCTCTTTATTGTTGGCGCTGGTGTAGTGATGATCACGTCACTCTTTCAACAGGCTCCGGGGTACATGGATGCCGACTACTATTACGCAACGGGATTGCGCATAGCTAACAATAAGGGGCTGACCGAACCCTTTTTGTGGAATTATTTGGGGGACTATTCTTCTGTATTTCACCCATCTCATGATTATTGGTTGCCACTAACCAGTTTTATCAGCTCCTTGGGGATGGTTTTGTTCCGGGACGATAGTTTTTCAGCAGCACAGGCAGGATTTATATTAGTAGCAGCCCTGGTTCCCCCGTTGACAGCGAAACTTGCGTATAGGCAATATGGTGAAGTCAGAACTGCCTATCTGGCTGGTTTTTTAGCTTGTTTTCCGGTTTTTTACATGCCGTTTTTACCGGTCACAGACTCTTTTGGTCCCATGATGGTATTGGGGGGAATTTTCTTCTTGATAATCAGCCGTGATCTGAATGTGGCCCGTTCATTGTTTTTGGGGGTCATCGTGGGAATGATGCATTTAGCCAGGACAGAAGGTTTTCTATGGTTGGGCATTGCATATTTATCTCTATATTTAAAGGGACAGAGAAAAATATGGGTATATATCGCCCCCCTTGCAGGATATCTCCTGATTTTTGGGCCCTGGATGATTAGAAACGTGGTTGTATTTGGTAGCCCCTTAGGTATTGGCGGAATACAGACCATGTGGATAACGGATTATGATCAATTATTTCTGTACCCGGCAGACAACTTAACGTTTTCCCGTTGGTGGAGTCAGGGAATAAAATCGATCATGGGGGATAGGCTATGGGGATTAAAGTTAAATACGATCACTGCAATCACTGTCCAAGGACAAATATATTTGTTTCCCCTTATTTATTTGGGCGTCAAGCGAAGTTGGAAGAGAAAAGAGGTCAAGGTTGGATTAGCAGCGTGGGTGATTTTATTTATATTAATGACAATATTGTTTCCTCTGCAAGGGGCACGGGGCGGGTTTTTCCATGCGGGGGCTGCGCTGCAAACCCTGATATGGTCAGTTGCCGCTGTGGGCTTATCGAGCCTGGTTGAATGGGGAGTTAAACATAGGAATTGGATCTATAAGCAAGCATGGGGTATGTTGGGAATTGGGTTAGTCATCATTTCCATCTTAACGACGAGTTATATTGTTGAAAAACGGGTGATAGGCGAAGATGTCACTTCCCCTGTGTGGAATCAACCTATGAAAGAATATAAAAAGATAGGGAATACTTTGGCGAAGCTTGGCGCGAAGAAAAACGATCTGGTCATGGTAAATAACCCGCCCGGATATTATGTAGCTACTCATTCACCATCTATAGTGGTTCCCGAGGGCGGAAAAAATGCCCTCTTTGAAGCCGCTGAGCGATACGGTGCAAAATATCTGATTTTAGACCGAAACACACCTGAAAGTTTATCAGAAATCTATCAAAGTCCAGAAGGCCATCAGGGTTTAATGTATTTGAAGACAAAAGAAGATATTCATTATTTCAAAATTGAGAATTAGGCATGTATCAAGGTATTTTGAATATGAAGAGAAGGAAGTTTATATTAATTTGGGCCCTTGCGTTAATTTCACTGGGAGTTTATTTGAGTGTCAGCTCGTGGACCTTTAAGCTAGGTTTTCCGTTGGACGACGCTTGGATCCATCAAACGTATGCCCGGAACTTTTCAGAAAACCTGACTTGGAGTTTTTTTTCCGGAAACGTATCTGGTGGATCTACAGGACCATTGTGGGGTTTTTTAATCTCAATTTTTTATTTTATAAATTTGGCTCCCTATGTGGGGACGTTTTTCTTGGGATTTCTACTTCTGGGGGGGATCGCTGTCCTTGGGGTTAAAACATTATCCAGGTTACTGCCAAAAAAGAAACAAAAATCATTTTTCGTGGGATGTTTACTTGTGTTTGAGTGGCACCTGGTTTGGGCTGCTGGTTCCGGCATGGAAACCTTATTATTTTCTGTGATCGTCTTGCTTGTTTGTGGATGGTTAGTGAAACCTCGTAAACAATGGTTTATCACGGGTCTCTTAGCTGGTGTCAGTATTTGGGTTCGCCCGGGAGGTTTGACCCTTTTAGGCCCGATTCTTTTTGTGTTGATCTTGCGGAATAAATTTTTTAAAATACTGCAAATGGGAGCAAAAGTTGCTTTAGGTTTTCTTCTCCCCGCAGGCCTTTATCTATTGTTCAATCTTCAAGTAGCAGGAGATATTCTTCCTAATACGTTTTATGCGAAACAGGCTGAATATGCAATAACACGCAGTCTGCCTTTGTTCCAAAGATTATCAAAGTTAGGTGTACAGCCCTTTGTGGGAGCCGGGATCGTTTTGTTACCGGGTTTTTTACTTTTCTTATATAAAACTGTAAAACAGAAGGCATGGGATAAGCTGGCAGGACCGCTTTGGGCAATAGGGTATATCTTGCTCTATGTATGGAAATTACCCGTGACATATCAACACGGGCGATATCTGATACCCACCATGTCTGTTTTCTATATTTGGGGATTCGCAGGTTTTTTTGATTGGATTGATTGGAAATCAGAAAATTTGTTTAGCCGGCTGATGAGCAGGACCTGGGGGATTGTCTTAGGGGTCGTTACGATCCTTTTTTGGGGGATTGGAGCCCGGGTTTACGCACGGGACGTGGCCTTTATAGAAACAGAAATGGTCCGGGTCGCGGAATGGGTTAGAAGCGAAACAACCCGGGGAGATGTGATTGCAGCCCATGATATCGGTGCCCTGGGTTATTTTACGGAGAGAGAAATTGTTGACCTGGCAGGATTGGTATCTCCAGAAGTGATTCCTTTCATTCGAGATGAGGAGCAAATTGCAAATTACCTAGATGAAAAAAATGTCGATTATCTAATTACGTTTCCATTCTGGTATCCTGAATTAGTTGAAGGGCAAAAGTTAATATATAAAACCAATGGAAAGTTTGCCCCCCGTATGGGTATGGAAAACATGGCAGTTTTTGAGTGGGATGCTGACGAATGAGCGGTTCAGTTGTTCGGTGTTTGCCTCTCTACGTTACCTGTGCTATACTCACAAAAGGCAAAATTATAGGAGAAAACCATGGCTGGCGGAAATACGGATGCAGATGAAATGACGATGACCGCGCTTCGTGAGAACATTCAAATGGATGTTGAACAGGCGAAGCAAAAATTAGAGCGCGTCTCAAAAAAATTACAGCAAAGCCAGGAAGAGGTTGATAAATTAGCGCAAAAGAATGTACAGTCATCATCTCGATTAAAAAAGATCAAGACAAACATCCAAAGTACATCACCCAAAGAGGTCCAAAGTGCTTACGATGAAGCGCTAGAAACCCAGCAAAGGTTATTTGTGATGCGGGGACAAATGGAAAAGCTGCAGAGTGAGCAATTTCATTTGCAAGATTATATTGAACAATTAGAGATGTTAAAGGATCAGTATTTGGACAAACCCCAACTTCAAGATGGAAAGGATCAACCAGAAGCAGGGGAATTGATTGAGTCGGTAATTCAAGCTCAGGAGGCAGAACGGCATAGGCTTTCTAGGAAAATACACGATGGGCCGGCCCAGGCGCTTTCCAACTTTATCCTCCAGGCGGAAATAGCTCAACGGCTTTTTGATATGGACATTGAACAGGCTAGAGAGGAATTGGATGAGCTGAAATCTACAGCAAGTGCCACATTTGGTAAAGTAAGAGATTTCATATTTGAACTGCGTCCCATGATGCTCGACGATTTGGGATTGGTGCCGACATTACGGCATTATATAGAGAGTTATCGAGAACAGACTGGATTAGATGTGAACTTTTCAGCATCTGGTACGGAAAGACGCTTGGATGGATACCTGGAAATCATGATTTTTCGAGCTGTTCAGGAATTATTAAGTAATGCCAGCCGGCACAGCGAGGGGGATAGGGTAAATGTGCATATTGATACCCGGGAAGACACAGTGGAAGTGAGTGTAGAAGATGATGGAAAAGGATTTAACGTCGAACAGGCTTTAGATGGGAGTATGGGTATCAAAGTCATCAAAGACCGAGTTGAGATATTAGGGGGTGAAATGATTATTGACACGGCGGTAGGCCAAGGGACGAGAATCCAATTTGAGGTTCCTGCCGGTACGGAAGGGGAAGAGGTCTTTGCATAATTGTAAGGTAAACCATATTGCATTCTCGATCCTCATTCTTTATAATGGCAAATAACCCAATAGGTTCGCATACGCCTGGCGGGAAATCCAAACTAATTAGGAGGTGAAAACCATGCTATTCGCACCAAAGGAAAAAGGCCAAGGTCTTGTAGAGTATGCGCTAATTCTTGTTTTAGTTGCAGTTGTTGTAATTGTCATTCTCTCCCTACTTGGTCCTGCTATTGGAAACGTATTTAGCAATATCGTAAACTCGATATAGTGAGCTAAATAAATCCTTAGGGCCCGTGACAGCCTATGATGTCATGCACGCAAAGCCCTGCCTTTTGGTAAGGTTTTGCGTGTTTTTTCTTAACAAAATAAGGGGGAATGCCAAATGAATTATCAAAATTCATAAGTGGAAATCAAGAATAGGGGTAGAAAAGAATTCCAATATCAGTTAAACTACTTATAAGATTCAATTACCAAATTAAGTCAAGAAATTAACGAAAAATTTAATAGCGAAAATGATTCTTTTTCACCCAGGAGGTTGATATGAGTCGCGGAAGAGTGTTTTTATATCTTAGCCTGATCCTGATTTTGTTGCTGGTAGGGGGGTATTTTGCGTGGAATAATTTCCTTAAACCAACAGAGACTGGTCAACCAGCAAGTCAGCCTACACCTGTTCCTGATACTGTTGATATCATCGTCGTTACTCAAAAAGCATCGCGAGGAACGGTGTTAAATGAGACATTATTGGGTAAGATTTCTCTTCCGCGAGATGTAGTCATCCCCGGGATGTTTACAGATTTAGCACAAGTTGTTGGAAGACAAGCAAAGTTTGACCTGGATAGTGGCATCCCAGTCACAGCGAACATGTTGGTGGACACAGCTGATCAATTATCTGATGCTGGATCAGTGGCTTCTTTGTCGATTCCTGAAGGCATGGTAGCTAAAACCATCCCGATGGACCGTTTCTCGAGTGTGGCATACGCTTTAAAACCAGGTGATAAAGTAGTAGTAATCGCTTCCATGCCGTTTATTGACATTGATCAATCATTCCAGACGAAATTACCAAATCGTGTTGGCTTGGTTTATGGTACGGTACCGGAGGGAGGTGGTGGTGAAGGGGAGGAGACGACCGGGCCGAGCTTGACCATCGAAATCACTGGCAGTGAAGACTCACCTCCTCAAGGAAGGACAGAAGACGCGCTTGGATTAGAAGAGGAAGAAATTTATGTGCTTCCCTCTGAAGATCAGCGTCCAAGATTAGCCTCTCAAGCTATCATCCCAAGCGCAACGGTATTAAAGGTTGGGGAATTTAGCTTTGAAGAAGAGGAAGAATCTGATCAGGCGTTGCCAACCCCCACCCCAAGTCCTGGGGACCAGCAGGAAGGGCAAGTACAACCTGAACCCAAAAAAGAACCACCAGACATTATCACCTTGATCGTCACTCCTCAGGAAGCTGTGAATCTAACATACTTGATCGAGAGCGGAGTGGATATACATCTGGTTTTAAGGTCTGCAGGCGACAGCACGGTCGTTGATACGCAAACCGTGACCCTGAAAAACCTTTTGGAAAATTATGATATTCCGCTGCCTGAAAAGCTGCCCTACGGGTTTTATCCCCGTGTGGATGGTGAAGAGGAGACAAATGGCGGGTCTGAGCCAACACCTTAAAAGTTAACCGATTCTGAGGAAACTGATTCATGACAGAACATGATTACACCGTATTAATAGTTGACGACCATGACGATACCAGAAAGAATATCAGCAAATTGTTGAAATTCGAGAGCAATATCAAAGTGGTTGATACTGCAAGTACGGGTAAGGAAGGCATAAAAAAAGCCCGGGAACATACACCCGATGTGGTGCTGATGGATATCAACATGCCTGACATGGATGGCATCAAGGCGACAGAAGCCATTCAGGAACAGGTCCCATCGACCCAAATCGTTATCTTGTCTGTCCAGGGTGATACCAATTACATGCGCAGAGCTATGTTGGCAGGAGCTCGTGATTTTATGACCAAGCCTGCCAAAAGTGATGAATTAATCACGGTCATCAAACGCGCTGGCCAAAAAGCAAAAGAGGAAAAAGAGAAAGCAGCCTTCACGGTTCCCGGTCAAGCTGGGGTGCGGACGAAATATGGTACGACATCCCAGCTCTCAGGATTCGGAAAGGTCATATCCGTTTACAGTCCTAAAGGTGGGGTCGGCAAAACAACCATTGCGACCAATTTGGCTATCACACTGCACAGAGATGAGACGCCAGTAGTTATAGTTGATGGGAACCTGCAGTTTGGTGATGTAGCTGTGTTCATGAATGAACGGAGTAAAAACAGCATTGTGGATTTGACCCCAATGGCGGACCAGCTGGATCCAGAGGTAGTGGATGAAGTAGCCATCCATCATAAATCGTCCGGAGTCGACATCATTTCCGCTCCTCCCCATCCGGAAGATGCGGATACTGTTACCGGTCCACAATTGGTGAAAGTACTTGAGTATTTGAAAAGGCTGTATACTTATGTGATTGTCGATACCGCGACAGGTCTATCTGATATCACGCTTGACACCTTGGACGCCAGTGATCTAGTGATCCTTGTCACAGCTCAAGACATACCCTCTATCATTAATTCACGGATGATGTTGGCTTTATTAAGGGCGTTGAACATATCCAAAGAAAAAATTGTCATGGCCATGAACCGGTTTGAAAAACAGATCTCCATTTCACCTGAAAAAGTCAGTAAAAATTTAAACCATAAGATCGTGGCTGTGATACCTGAGGATCCACAAATAGTCATGCCCGCGGTGAATAGGGGCGTTCCTTTTATGCTTGATGATGTGAAATCAAAGGAAATTGGAAAGGGTATACTGAGACTTTCTGCTCAGGTCCGAGAAAGTTTGAATGAACTTGAGAATGAAATGATTACTGAAAATTGAGCATAAGTGGTTGAGGATGCCCAGTATGAAAAGGATGTGAAGAAACATGTCACTATTAAAGAGGATAGAACAAAGTCAGGGATCGGGTGGAGATAAATCAAATAAAGAAAAAGGGTCCTCTCGTCTGGGCACATTGGAAGCACGCAGGGTATCACCGCCGCGAGAAAGGGCTCAAGAAGAAACCTATGCGGATTTAAAAGTGAGAGTTCAAAATAGGTTATTGGCGGAATTAGATCCTTCCATTGATGTTTCAGAGGTTGATAAGGTACGGGGTACTATACGCGAATTATTCGAACAAATACTCTCTGAAGAGAGCATCGTTCTCTCCCGCCAGGAGAAACATCGTTTATTCGAACAGATTTCAGCTGAAATACTAGGGTTTGGCCCCCTGCAGCCCCTTCTCGAAGATGATGAAATTACGGAAGTCATGGTTAACGGCGCGAAGAATGTTTACCGGGAAAAATACGGTAAGATCAAGCGGGTTCCGATCACTTTTGAAAGTGATGAACACGTGATGCGGATCATCGATCGTATCGTTGCCCCCTTGGGAAGGCGGATCGATGAATCCAGCCCTTATGTAGACGCGCGCCTTCCAGATGGCTCGCGTGTGAACGCCGTGATTCCGCCCATTTCTTTGGTAGGGCCCTGTTTGACCATCCGTAAGTTCTCCAAAGACCCGTTTACTGTGGAGCAATTAGTCGATTTTGGAACGATCACTCCAGGAGCGATAAAATTTCTTGAAGCAGCTGTTAAATCCAGGTTGAACATTATCATATCGGGAGGAACGGGCTCTGGGAAAACGACATTGCTCAATGTGCTTTCCCAATTTATCCCTAATGATGAGCGGATTATCACGGTGGAGAACGCTGCCGAACTTCAATTGAGGCAGGATCACGTAGTGACCCTGGAGTCGAGGCCCCCGAACATTGAGGGGCGCGGCGAGGTGACGATCCGGCAGCTGGTGATCAACACACTGCGTATGCGGCCGGATAGGATCATCGTCGGCGAGATCCGTGGTGAGGAAGCTCTGGATATGTTACAGGCCATGAACACAGGCCATGATGGGTCATTAACAACAGCCCACTCAAACAGCCCTCGAGATACACTGGCAAGGATTGAAACCATGACCTTGATGGCAGGTATGGACCTGCCTGTGCGGGCCATTCGGGAGCAAATAGCGTCAGCTATTGATCTGATTGTGCATCAGAACAGGCTGTCAGATGGTTCCAGAAGAGTAGTCAGTGTGACCGAAGTCGTGGGCATGGAAGGTGATACAATCACCATGACAGACATCTTTAATTTCGAGCAGACAGCAATCGAGGATGGGAAGGTCATGGGAGAACTGCGACCCACTGGTCTGAGGCCGCAAGGGCTCGACAAAATTGAAGGTTCAGGGTTCCATTTACCTCCGGCGATCTTCAACCGAAGGAGTGGATCACGATAGAAGATACCATTCGTTCAGATGGATACATGAATTGAAGGTGATGGATCATGACATTTATTTTGGTGTTCGGTGGTGGGTTGGCTTTTGTGCTCTTACTGATTGGGATCGTGATCTCTCTTAGTGAGGAGAGATCATTGATTGATGATCGTTTTTCTCATTATATCGATGAGGATTTTGAAGTAGAAGCCACTGAGGAAGAAAAAGAACCTACACCGATTACAGAGTGGCTGGATAGTGTCCTGGAACGCTACCAGTGGGGGAAAAAAATACGCAGGAGTTTAGCCCAGGCTGACATTCAACTCCGCCCCGCAGAATTCTTGGCAATGATCGTCATTGTCTCTTTTGGAATGGCATTGATAGCTTGGCTGATTGGTGGGAGATCCATTATCTCCGCCATTATTGGAGCTATTGTCGGCGGGATCATCCCCCGCACATATGTCCGAAGGCAGCAAAAAAAGCGTTTGACGACATTCAATAATCAATTACCGGATATGCTTAACCTGGTCGTAAATGGCCTTCGGGCGGGATATTCAACCATGCAGGCATTAGAAGCTGTGAGTAAAGAGCTTCCCCCGCCAATGAGTGATGAATTCCGGCGAGTCGTGCAGGAAATGCAGCTTGGCCTCTCGATGGAGAGAGCGCTTGATAATCTTCACCGCAGGATCCCTAGCGATGACTTGGATTTGACCATAACGGCGATCAATGTCCAGCGAGAAGTTGGTGGCAACCTGGCGGAGATATTGGACACGATCTCTTACACCATTCGAGAACGAATCCGGATCAAAGGAGAAATCCAGGTCCTGACATCCCAGGTGATGTATTCGGGAAAATTCTTGGCTTTACTGCCCCTCATTCTTATGGGACTCTTGTGGTTTGCGAATAGGGAGTATCTGATGAGTTTCTTTGCGCCCGGTGATCTCTTATGCGGGATTGTTTTATTATCCATCGCGGGCGTGATGGTACTCAGCGGATATATCATCATGACACGTTTGGCGGATATTGAAGTTTAGAAAGCCTAGGAGTCGTTTATGAGTATTTTTATCTGGGTAGGTGTCTTCGTCGTCATAATTGTCTCTGTATCCCTCATTGTAGTGGGATTCCGGGATCGAGCTGACGAATCCCCGCTTGAAGACCGATTGGCAGAGTACGCGGCCAGGGGTGAAGATGTAACTCTGGAAGAAATTGAGCTGTCTCAGCCTATAACTGAGAGGGTCTTAATCCCTTTGGTGCGGGCGATAGGTGAGTTTACGGAGAGGTTTACTCCCCAGAAAGCTTATGAGCAGACAAAAAAGAAACTAGAATTAGCGGGAAATCCCAAAGGATTGGACCCAACCATATTTTGGGCCTCCAGGTTTATCGCAGTCGTTGTTGTGGCAGGTTTATTGATCATGGTGTTCACCTTTGGCACTGTGCAATGGACCTGGGGAAGAAAAATGCTGATCATGGCAGTTTTTTCAGCGATCGCTTTTTTTGTTCCTCAACTACTGCTCCAGAGTCGGATCAACAGCAGGCAGGATGAGATTCGAAAAGCTATGCCAGATGCGTTGGACTTATTAACGATCTGTGTCCAAGCAGGATTGGGATTTGATGCCGCAATGCAAAAAGTGGCGGAAAAGTGGGACGACGAATTAGCGGACGAGTTTGACCAGGTACTCAGGGAAATTCGATTGGGGAAAGTGCGGAGGGAAGCGCTGCGGAATATGGACGACCGGATTGGGATATCGGAAATGACAAGTTTTATAGCAGCCATCATCCAAAGTGAACAATTGGGTGTGAGCATGGCAAAAGTTTTACGAATCCAATCTGATCAAATGAGAACGAAAAGGAGGCAAGCTGCAGAGGAAAAAGCGCAACAAGCGCCTGTAAAGATGCTATTTCCCATGGCGTTGCTTATTTTCCCATCTCTCTTGATCATTCTGCTGGGGCCTGCTGGATTGCAGCTGAAGAACTCAGCTCTATCTGGAATGTTTGGGGGATAAGAAACATACGACAGGAAGGGAATTAAGTGAACAACGGGGTTGAGTAAGGGGGAAAATAATCCGCTTACAGAGAGGTAAGTGTGCAGTCACGCTTATATGAAGTGGGCTGGAAGTTCTTAGATCTGGTTATGCCACCAAGATGTGGGGGATGTAAACGCTGGGGGACGAGATGGTGTGAATCCTGCCAAGAACAAGTGCAATTCATTGGAGAAGAGAGCTGCCCTAAATGCGGAAACCCAAACTGGGATGGGATCGGCATTAAGTGTGGGCGCTGTTGTGATACAAGGTTATATTACGAAAGATTGTCCTCGTGGGTCTCTTTCAAGGGTCCAATAAGGGAAGCAGTTCATGAATTAAAATATCGACACAATGTGGGGTTGGGGGAAAAATTAGCAAAAAATTTGGTCAATCTGTTTGAATCCTTGAACTGGGATATTGACTTTATTGTTCCGGTACCATTAGGCTCGAAAAGATTTCAAGAACGAGGATATAATCAGGTTATGCTATTGGCAAGACCACTCGCCTGGGATCTGGATATTCCCATAAAAAGAAAGGCTCTTACGCGTATCCGCGAAACCCGCTCACAGGTTGGGTTATCAAGGGAGCAGAGGATCGCTAATGTCCAGAACGCGTTTACTGCAAAGGAACATGACGTAAATGGGAAAAGTTTTTTGCTGGTGGATGATGTGGTAACAACGGGGGCGACGATCAATGCCTGTGCTAAAGCCTTAAAAGAAGCAGGGGCAAAGAAAGTCTTTGCATTAACTCTAGCCAGAGCGGTTCAACCCAATTCAATGGAAGCTTTTTAAATAGATAAGTGGAGGTGTTATGACACTAGAGGTAAAAATATACAGTCAAAGTATAGAAGTTACAGATCACATCAGAGATCAGGTCATGAAAAAGGTGTCAAACCTGGACCGATTTCTGGGCGATATCAACACAGCCAGGGTAGATTTAAAGTCAACGAATGCCAGGAACGCAGAAGAAAGAGAAGTGGCTCAAATAACCGTGAGAGGAAAGGGGATCATCCTGAGGGCAGAAGAAAGAGCCGGGGATATTCTGGGAGCTTTGAATTTAGCTGTGGACACAATTCAGCGTAGAATTAAGCGTTATAAAGGGAAAAGGAATCAGCGTTGGAAACAAGCCCAAAATAAAGTAGATTTTGACTCTGTACCTTATGAAGATGAAAATGAGGAGCGGATCGTCAGGCGAAAAGAATTTACAATTCGGCCGATGGATGAGTGGGAAGCCGTTGAACAAATGGAACTGCTTGGTCATGACCAATTTTTTGTCTTCTATAACGCAAAGACAGACTCCATTAATGTCCTTTACAGACGAAAGGATGGAACATACGGTCTCTTGCAGCCAGAAGTAGCCTATTAAACTCCACAAATAAAGTAACCAGCACAGGAAAAACCTGTGCTGGTTGTTTTTTTAAGCCTAGGGGGAGAGGAAAGATCCTTATCCATTGTCCTTTGCCTAGCTGGATGATGGCTTTTGGAAGGGTAGATAATCGCCTTGCCATAATATTGATTTCCATCGGCCCCTGATGGAAGACACACATCTCAGGTACGGGTTTCCCCACCACCGCGTAGATGTCTCTGGAAGAAAGGGATCTTTCTTGGCAAATCGATATAAGGTCGTTTAATTCGGAGTCCATCAAGCCTCAAAAGAGCTCATTTTTCTTCAACAGGTATTTCATGTCCACGAATCGCTCCGGGGGAAGGAAGGGCCATGGATTTTTTCTTAATAAACGATTATGGCAAAATTTTCAATACCCTGGATTGGGATATTAAGAACGAGGGTATATTTGAGGTTTTTCGTGGTGATATAATGAGGACGGTTTGATTGTTGTGGAAGGTGTATATTTTTATTAGAAGATATGAATAGTTGCGGAATATAAATCAAAAAGAACCGATGTATTCGTCTGTCTCCCGAGATCTCATCAAGGTGATGGTCACGCTCACACCCTCTTTCTACTCATGTTGATATGCTGTGAAGGGTCTTTTATGGGATGGACCTCAAGTATGAAATTTCTGTGGCGAATCAAGCCAAGTATGGAGGTTTCCATGCTGGTCCCAAACGTATTTTCGTATTGGAGATGATATTATCAAGCTGTATGAAAGATCATCTATTCGCAAGACAGAGAGAGTTTCTTGGTCGTGATCGAAGGGACCTAAAAAGTTTAGACCGATTTAGGGGACGATAATCACTCATAAGCATACGTCTTATATATAAAGAGAGGGATCATGCAAAGTAACAAGGAAATATGTGATAGATTAGCTGGACTATTCGAAGGGCAGATTGATCAAGCTGTGATCCAAGAAGCTGTTGAAAAGATCTTGGTGGCTATTGGCGAAAACCCCTCGAGGGAGGGACTTGAAAACACTCCAGGACGGGTGGCAAGGGCTTACGAAGAGCTGCTTGCAGGCTACCGGACCGATCCTATAGAGCTACTCAATGAAGCGGTATTTGAAGTCTCATACGATGAGATGGTCATCGTCCGCGATATTGAGTATTACAGCATGTGTGAACACCATATGCTCCCGTTTTTAGGAAAGGCTCATGTGGCATATATCCCGAACGGAAAAGTTATCGGGCTTTCCAAGATACCCCGAATTGTTGATATGTACTCCAGAAGGCTTCAAGTTCAAGAACGGATGACAAGCCAGATCGCCTGCCTCCTGGATGAACTCCTCCATCCCCAGGGCGTAGGGATCGTTGTGGAGGGTCTGCACCTGTGCTCCGTGATGCGGGGGGTAAAAAAGCACGATGCGCGTATGACCACCTCTGCAATGCTAGGGGCTTTCAGGACCAACATGCCCACCAGGCAGGAGTTTCTGGATAATATATCGCGCGGGGCCAGTCCATACCATCTCTGATCCGGATGGCATGGAAGGTCAAGAAATCAGAGACCTTTATAGAGACTGCATAGATCGATATCTTCCCTTAAAAAGAAACCTTCTCCGGGAAAAAGCCTTTCAGCTGCGGATTGGAGAGTTTCTTTTGTTTTGGGATTTTTCAGATGCGGCATGATTTCAGCACAGGGTATGGAGACATGAGGCTGTGTCCACATCTCTTCATCAAGGCAGTTTTCATCAAATAGCAGGATGTCAAGATCAATGGTCCGATCCGCATTCTTGTTGGAAGTCCTGACCCGGTTCAAATTGGATTCCAGGGGGAGGAGGATGTCGTGCTTTAATTCGTGGCACCCCATTTCGGACTCAACCAGGAGGGCCGCATTCAAATAGTCAGGGCCCGTGCTGCCAACAGCTGGATTTTGCCAGACGCGAGAACAGGAAAGAATGTCAACTTCTCGGGATAGGCGGCGGACAGCAAGGCGGATATTCTTTTCGGGATCGATATTGCTGCCAATGCCAATTAGCGCAGTGTACTTGTTGTTCTTATTTGTGACGCTCAATTTCCACTCCTACAGACTCAGAAAATCGTACTGCGCCGGGTTTTTCAATGCGGACCACGGCCTTTTTCAAGCCCTCAAATGTCATACAGGCGTCCGCGATATCCGCAGCCAGTGCTTCAACAGTAAAGCGTTCCGCTGTTTCCGCGATGCGTAAGGCTTCTTTTGCGATGGTTCGGTAGTTGAGGCTGTCTTGTACTTGATCTGTTTTTCCCACTTTGGTTAAATCGCCATAAAGTTCGAGGTTGATCAAGATCTCCTGGGGCTTTTTTCTTTCCCAATCATTTACCCCAATAATCCCACGGGCAACGAGGTCCTTGATAATAACCTTATCCATGAGTGTTATCCTCCTAAATGAGATGCCTTCCACCGTCCAGATGAATGATTTCACCTGTTATATATGAGGGGCCTGTAAGTAGAAAAATAAGAGCTTCTCCCAGTTCCTTTAAATCAGCCCACCTCTGGGCCGGCACATCCCCAATTATATCCTTAGAATCGATATCTGTCTTATCGCTTGGGGGCAGAATAGCCCCCAGAGCAAGGCCGTTTACAGTTATGGTCGGGGAAAGAGATGCTGCCAGGGATTTGGTCATAGCTGCTAAAGCTGCTTTTGATATCGTATACGGGAAATGGTCACCCGTGGGTCTGCTTGCGCGCCAGTCAAGGATGTTAATGATCCTTCTTTCTTGTTCAGGGGAATGATATTTCGCAAATGTTTGGCTGAGCAAAAAAGGGGCGGTTAAATTTACATCAAGATGAGCGTTCCAATTATCAAGTGATGTATTCTCCCAGTTGAGGTCTTTGAAAATGGAAGCGCTGTTTACTAACGCGAAAAGTGGATGGTAAGCTAAAGCATTCTCAATGAGCATTTCAGCATCTCCGGGTTTCGAGAAATCTGCCTGGATGACATGAGCTTCTCGTCCCATAGATTCAATCTCGCGTTTTGTTTCCTGTGCTTCTTTGGGTGAGTGGCCATGATGAACGATCACATTGCCGCCTGCCCTGGCCACAGATAATGCCATAACCCTGCCTAACCTGCGAGATGATCCTGTGATCAAGACATATTTGTTATTTAAGTTCATGAATCACTCCCCGGGTTGCCTCTGACATAAGCAAAGAACCAAAGCCCAAATGCAAGAATGGCGTATGCAACTAACTGCTCGATTCGAATTCCCCATAAAAGGTATGAGGTTTCGCTTCGGAAACCAGCGGTAATTAGATGCCCCATGGAGGCTGTGATCAAGAACGAGGCGAAGACCTCACCACTCTCCGGATGTGATCGGTGGGTCATATACCAGGTTACAAAAAGTCCCAAGAAACCGAAAAAAATTTCAAATATCTGGGTGGGATGTCTGGATGCTCCCCATAAGTAAATGCCCCAGGGTAGATCTGTCATAGACCCGTAAGCCTTGCCGGATGCCAGATGAGAGATTCCCAGGCTTAAATTAAGCACTGCAAGGAGGGGGGTCAGTGAGTCTAGAGTGTCTCTGTTTAGCATATCATTTTTGTGTGAAAAAATCAGTCCAGCTAAAAGAGCGATCAGGATGCCGCCAACCGGATCAAGTAAAGTGGAGTTTAAGGAAACAGCAGCTTGCGGGTTTTTTAGGAACCATTGAGGCGTGCTGCCAATATACGATAAACGCGCTCCTAAGAAACCAGCAACAAAAGATGTAAATACCAAGTTATATATATTTTTAGTGGACGAGGAGGGTTGTGAACCCCACTTTTCACTTAATGTTGATCCGAGCCAGAAACCCGCTAAATAAACGAAGCCCGGCGTTTGGATCGACAAGGGGCCGAGTTGTATCGTTGGAAACATTACTGACCTTCCTCCAGCATACCATTGAGATGCTTTTCGATTGCAGGAAACCTCATTGGGCCGCCAATGATAATTTTTTCGATGATTCCGTTCCGGTTTATAAAATACGTAGTCGGCAGGGAGTGGAGGTTGTACAACCTGTTTACTTCGCCTGTTGTGTCAAGGGGAATTGGGAAAGTTAGGTTGTTTTTTTCTACAAATTCTTTCACTGAGTTGAGGTTGTCTTCGTGAGTTGCGTTTACAGCCAAAATCACAAGGCCTTGCTCTGTGTATGTCTCATAGGCCTTTTGAATATCGGGCATCTCTTTACGGCAGGGGGGGCACCAACTCGCCCAAAGATTGACAAGGACAGGAGAACCACGGTAGTCCACCAGGCTGATTTCCTTGCCATCTAATGTGGAGAGACTGAAATCGGGGGCCAGCAGTCCTTCCTGGGGGGCTGAAATTCGTGTTTGGGAAACCTCATCTGGGTTGGCCCTTGTAACCCAAATCCAAATTGCCCCAAATCCTAAAAGTAAAATCGAAAATATGATCCGGTTTTTATCGATTGTGGCCTTCAATACTTTCTCCTTATCAAATCCAGTTTGTAGCTCAAGTGTAAAGTGCCCAGATGAACCTGTCAAGCGTGGCTGAGAAAGCTTACGATGTACTTAATTTATACTCATAATTTTCTGATTATTGAAATGTAGAATTAAATTAAATTCACCGATGGAGGTTGAGATATGAAAAAAAGCATCTTTATAATATCCGGGCTGATTTTAATCATGATTTTATTAATTTCGGCATGTATGCCGGACGCGGCAAGACCTGAAAAAAGCGTTGTGTATTCCACTTCAACCGTCGGTAATGATAATTTAAACAATCCAGAAGCTGACGTGTCCGATGAGGGAGAAACCCCGACAGCAAGGGGTCCAGCCCAAGATGAACCCACTGAAGAAAATGAGAAAGTACCCACTCCTACAGTGCGGAGCGGTTTGGAAGCTACGGATCCCAATTCGGTTCAAATTGCTGCTGGTGATGTCCAGCTGATCGAGTTTTTTGCCTTTTGGTGACCGACCTGCCAGAATATGGCGCCCATCGTGCATGGGCTGGAAGCAGAATACGATCCTCGAATTGATTTTATATACCTTGATATTGATGATCCCGGGACCGAGCCATTTAAAAAAGAGTTAGGATTCCGGTATCAGCCGCATTTTTTCCTGCTTGACGAAAGTGGGAAGATAATCAAACAATGGTTGGGTCCAGTGGAAAAAAGCGAATTTCGAGAGGCATTTGACGGACTTTTAGGGGAGGAGTGAAGAGATTAAAGAGATTAATGAGGACTACAGGCTTTTAAGGGGGTTAAAAAAGAACTTCGTGTAAAAAAGATGAGTGTAACATGACGCAATAGGCAACTTGACATATTGCGGAGGATTTGTTATCTTTAACCCTGCCCCCCGGGGAGGGGGCAGGAGGAAAGATGAAAAAAGATGAGAATATAAAAAAGCGAATAAAAACCATCGCTGGCCATTTAGGTGGAATTCAGCGTATGATTGATGATGACGCGTATTGCATTGATATCATCAATCAGATACACGCTGTTCAATCCGCATTGAATAAGCTTAGCACCATGATTCTGGATGATCATTTGAATTCATGTTTGATCAAGGCTGTGAACGGGGATGATCCCAAAGAACGAGAACGTGTTCTCAGAGAAATCGTGGAGGTTTTTGAAACCTCAAACAAAGTATAAAGATTCAAAGAGGAGTATAGTGTATGAAAACTGTGACATATCGAATCCCAAACATATCATGTAATCATTGTGTAAATACTGTCGAGATGGAGGTGGGAGATATTAACGGGGTAGAAAAGGTGGAGGCTTTTGCGGATTCTAAAAAAGCTATTGTGACATTTGATGAACCCGCTACAGAAAAAGAAATTAAACAAGTCTTAGCGGAGATTAATTATCCGGCAAAAGAAATCTAAATAACAAGAGAGTTGCATGGTTTTGATTGACTTATGGATTTTGAACACAAAATATTAACCGTGATTGAAGCTGGATTTTAAATCCGAATGGAAAGGGAATAATGACTGACGATAAACAAGTGACGCTGCCTGTTACGGGTATGACCTGCGCGAATTGTGTAGCCACTGTAGAAAGGAATATCAAAAAAGTTGAAGGGGTGAGAAAAGCGAATGTAAATTTATCCTCAGAAAGGGCTTCGATTGCATTCGATCCAAATTCAGCTCACATAAACGATTTTCTGGAGAAGATAAAGCGGGCAGGGTACGGGGTCGCCACTGGAGAAGCAGAGTTGGTCATCAAAAGGCTGAGTGATGACAATGATGCTCGAAGATTGGAGAAGACTTTAGCACAAGTAGAAGGCGTGCTGGAAGCCCAGGTATTTTTTACTACAGAAAAAGCAAAAATCAAATATATACCCACGGTGGTGAGCCAGTCTGAACTGCGGCGAAGCGTTTCTGACGCGGGATTTGAGGCTGTCATTTTAGGGGATGATCTGGAAGATGCGGAGCGTAAAGCGCGCGAAGCAGAAATTGCCCAACAGCGCCATTACCTAACAGTGGGTTTGTTATTCACTATTCCTCTCTTTTTATTGTCTATGGGAAGGGATTTTGGGATATTGGGACCTTGGGCTTTTCGACCCTGGGTGAAGTGGTTTATGTTTGCTTTAGCAACCCCAGTCCAGTTTTATGTAGGGTGGCAGTATTATGTAGGAGCGTATAAATCGCTTCGGAACCGGTCAGCAAACATGGATGTACTGGTAGCCATGGGTTCATCTGCAGCCTATTTTTACTCGATCCCGATTCTCTTTGATCTTTTCCCTGGTCATGTCTATTTTGAAACCTCGGCGATGATCATCACATTAATTAAAGTGGGGAAATTTCTTGAAGCCCGGGCAAAGGGCAGGACCAGTGAAGCAATTAAAAAATTAATCGGGCTGCGAGCAAAGACAGCTCTCGTGATCCGGGATGGGGAGGAAATTGAAGTCCCAGCTGAAAAAGTCCGGGTAGGTGATATAGTCATCGTAAAACCAGGGGAGAAAATACCCGTGGACGGCGTAGTGGTTGAAGGCCACTCCTCGGTCGATGAATCGATGATTACCGGGGAATCAATGCCGGTTGAGAAAGGAGTGGGTGACAAAGTCATTGGAGCTACCTTAAACAAGTTAGGCCAATTTAAGTTCGAAGCTACTCAGGTCGGGAAAGACACTGCTTTGTCACAAATTATTCGCCTGGTGGAAGAGGCCCAAGGGAGCAAGGCTCCCATTCAACGTTTAGCAGATAGGGTATCCGCAGTTTTTGTTCCTGCTGTGATAGTAATCGCCTTTTTAACATTTATGATGTGGTATTTTTTGATCCCCATGCCGGCGAACCTGGAGATCACTGTTTTCACGAGGGCGTTGATACATACAGTAGCTGTTCTGGTCATCGCTTGCCCTTGCGCTATGGGATTAGCTACCCCAACAGCTGTTATGGTAGGAACGGGCAAAGGCGCTGAAATGGGAGTGCTTTTAAAATCAGGTAAAGCCTTAGAGCGGGCAGGTAAACTGGACACGGTTATTTTAGACAAAACAGGTACGATCACGAAGGGACAGCCTGAAGTGACGGATATCCTGGTCAAGAAAATGGGAGATGGGGGGATTTCCGAAACTGAATTATTGTACTATGCGGCGTCCGTGGAAAAAGGTTCAGAGCATCCTTTGGGAGAAGCCATTTGGGCAGAAGCGGGAAATCGCGGAATTCAGATAACAGAAACCGTGGGATTTCAGGCGATTGTTGGAAGGGGAGTAGAGGGGCATGTGGATGGGGATAAAGTGTTTGTAGGGAACAGACGTATGATGGAAGATCGAAATTTACCCTTCACTAAATGGGAAAAGGAAATTTCTCGTTTACAATCCGAAGCGAAAACGGTGATGTTGGTCGCCGTTGATGAAAGAGTTCAAGGGTTGATCGCTGTTGCAGATACTGTGAAAGATGGATCTGTGCATGCAATCAGTCGTCTCCACAACATGGGATTAAAAGTAGCCATGATTACCGGGGATAACGAACAAACTGCGCAAGCGATTGCTCAAAAAGTAGGTCTGGATGATGTGTTTGCTGGCGTATTACCGGGAGAAAAGGCAAGCAAGATAAAAGGCCTTCAAGAAGAAGGAAAAGTAGTCGCTATGGTGGGGGATGGCATCAATGATGCCCCTGCTCTCGCCCAAGCGGATGTTGGTATCGCTATCGGGACAGGGACGGATGTGGCCATTTCTGCAGCCCAAATCACCTTGATCAGTGGGGATTTAGAAGGCGTTCCAAAGGCGATATCCCTGTCAAGGCACACATTGCGGACGATCAAACAGAATTTATTTTGGGCGTTTATTTATAACATTATCCTCATTCCAGCTGCGGTTGCAGGAGTATTAAATCCTATCATGGCTGCGGGAGCGATGGCATTTAGCAGTATTTTCGTCGTCAGCAACAGTTTGCGCCTCCGAAATAAAGATATTAGCTGAGAAAGATCATCTCCTCTTGTGCCATCAGTAATCTGATAAGGTGTGAATTTGGTTCAGATATAAGGTCTGAAGTTTTCATAGCAGGCATAAGGTAAAATATATAAATAAGTAATCGGATTTGAAAACAAGGAAAGAAATGGCGAAAAACGGCAAAGTTCGTGTAGCAATCATTGGCGTGGGAAATTGTGCTTCTTCGTTCATTCAAGGCGTTCATTATTATCAAGACGCTCCTGAAGAAAAAGAAATACCCGGGTTAATGCATCCTGTCATGGGGGGGTACCACATACGGGATATAGAATTTTCTGCAGCAGTGGATGTGGTCAAGGGAAAGGTAGGGAAAGACCTGAGTGAAGCGATTTGTGTAGAACCAAATAATACGATGAAATTTGCAGAAGTTCCGCACCTTGATGTGAAAGTGAGTCGCGGTATGACACATGACGGGCTGGGGTCCTATTTGCGGGAGAAAGTTGAAAAAGCACCCGGGCCAACAGATGACATAGTCCGTATATTGAAGGAAACAGATACGGATGTGGTTGTAAACTTCCTTCCCGTCGGGTCTGAAATGGCGACAAAGTGGTATGTGGAGCAGGTTTTGGATGCTGGATGCGCTTTTGTGAACGGCATTCCGGTCTTTATCGCCACATCTGATTATTGGAGTGAACGTTTTCGTGACAGGGGATTGCCAGTGATTGGCGATGACATCAAAAGCCAGGTCGGGGCGACCATTGTCCACCGCGTGTTAGCTAACCTATTTAAGGATCGGGGTGTCCATCTGGACCGCACCTATCAATTGAATTTTGGGGGCAATATGGACTTTTATAACATGTTGGATCGCGATCGGTTGAAGTCAAAAAAGATATCAAAAACCCAGGCAGTGACGAGTCAGGTGCCGTATGATTTAGGCGAGAGCAACGTTCATGTGGGACCGAGCGATTACATACCCTGGTTGGAAGACAGGAAATGGGCCCATATTAAATTAGAGGGCAGAGCTTTTGGGGATGTTCCGCTGCATATCGATTTGAAATTAGAAGTTTGGGATTCACCCAATTCTGCAGGCGTGATCATCGACGCTGTCCGATGTGCGAAGCTGGGTTTAGATCGCGGTTTGTCAGGACCCTTGGTGGCTCCTTCAGCGTATTTCATGAAGTCACCACCAGAGCAATTTACAGATGATGAAGCCAGACTTAAAGTAGAAACATTCATCGCTGAGAGCTGAACTAAGCATATACATATCTGACAAAATAGGGATAAGTTAGGCGGATGGAAAGGTTTATGAACGAAGATAGGGAGAATTATTTCAACAGGGGGGATTTTTTGAATCTATCCGGATTGGGTATCGGAGTTTGGACTTTCTTCCCTGCTCTGAAGCAGTTGGGAGATGATTTTCCGGATTCAGAAAGGCTGGGTAGGATATGCACGGAAATTCGCCGGGGCAGGGTGAACCTACGGAAAAGGCCTGATTATAATTCAGAAAGCGTGGGGGTTTTATTTGAAGATGACGTTGTCATTTGGCTCCGTGAGATTGTTGGGTCGCGGAATTCTAGGCCTTATCGGAATAATCAACGCTGGGTTGAGACACCTGAGGGGTATATCTGGTCAGCAAATGTACAGCCGGTGCGTGATGAAAGAAATCAACCAGTTGAAAAATTTCTTGTCCAGGGTGAGAATCCAGGGATGTGGGTTGAAGTCACTGTTCCCTATGTGAAAGCCATTTTAGCGAACCCGCCAGCGCGGCATTTTTGGGTGCAGTACCGCATCCAAAATCAAATCCCCATCCGATTTTATTACAAGCAAATATTGTGGGTGGACGAGATCAAAGAGGATGATGACGGCCTTGTCTGGTATCGAATCAACGAACGGTTTGGTTCTGAAGGGGACCTTTTTTGGTCACCTGCAGAAGCATTTCGGCCTATACAAGAGGAGGAAGTATCGCCCATTCACCCCGACGTTGAAGATAAGCAGATTGTGGTGAATATTCATCAGAAAAAGCAATATTTATCTTGTTTTGAGGGAGGCACCGAAGTTTATTTTTGCCGGATTTCATCTGGCCGGGGAAAAAATTCAACACCCGCCTCGCAATATGGACACCCTTTTTGGCGGAAAGCGATTTCGTACCACATGGGCGGGAGCACAGATGACGGGATAGGTTGGGACACACCGGGCATTGGATGGACGTCACTTTTCCATGGAGAAGGTGCAGCCATACACTCCACTTTCTGGCACAATAATTTTGGTGAGCGCATGTCTCACGGTTGTGTCAATGTCCGCCCTGAAGATGCAAAATGGATTTTCCGATGGACCAATCCGCCCGTAGAATACAAAGAGGGAAAATTTGATAATGATCAGAGAGCGAACAGCACGCTTGTCAAAGTTATCAATGAGTAAGATTCACATCTCAGTGGTTGTCTTAGAAATAGAAAGCAAACTGACTTATCAAATCGATGGGAGTAAGCTTTTATGGGCAGCGCGAATATATCGATAGGCCTTTCCTTTTTAGCCGGGCTGGCATCCTTTTTGTCACCCTGTGTATTCCCTTTAGTGCCTGCTTACGTCAGTTATCTGGGAGGGAGGTCTTCGGTTGGGGAATCGAAAGAGGACCGGGATCGGTGGAAGGTTTTTACGCACGGCTTGGCTTTTGTGCTGGGTTTCAGCCTGGTATTCATCATCTTGGGTGTGGCTACATCTGCACTTGGCACGCTACTCCAGGCGGCCCGGGAATGGATTGCCAAAATCGGGGGAATTGTGGTGGTCATTTTTGGCATTCACATGACGGGTATATGGAAGATTCCTTTTTTGCAATATGATTTAAGGAAGCAGTCCCGACCAGATCAAAAAAGTGGGTACATAGCCTCACTGTTGATGGGAGTTTTCTTTTCAGCCGGGTGGTCACCTTGTGTAGGCCCTGTTTTAGGGGCGATATTGACCCTTTCCCTCAGTGGGGGTTCGGTTTTGGTAGGGGCCAGCTTGTTGGCTGCTTATTCTGCAGGATTAGCTATCCCTTTTTTAGTTGCAGCATTGGGAATGGGTTGGGTGAGCGAGGTTTTACAACGATATGGTAAAGCTATGCATTATGTGGAGGTTGTCATGGGGGTCGTCCTGATTATTGTGGGTATAATGCTGTTTTTGGGCACCTTTGAATCCCTGGCTAGATACGGAAGTTTTATTACGATAGATTTTTAATATATAATCCATCAGGACCCTTTGTTTAAACTAATAAAGGGATGATTTCAAGAGAGGAGTGGAATGGCGTGTTAACTGTTACTCTTTATGTAAAAAAAGATTGCCACTTGTGCACAGAGGTAATAAACAGTTTAGGCAAGCTTAAAGAAGAGTTTCCTCACCGATTAGTGGTTCTGGATATTGAACAAGAAGATCTCACTCAAAAATATGGAGAAAAGGTCCCGGTTGTTGAGATTGGCCCTTACACCATCAAAGCTCCTGTTAACAAAAAAACTCTGCGGATGACATTAGGCGCGGCACAGGACAGGGCGGATCACTTAGGAAATATTAACGACAAGGCTCATCAGAAAAGGGTTGAGAGAGGTAAAAATATATCAACCGCTGACCGCTTTTTTTATTGGTTTTCAAACCATTACATGTTGGTTTTTAATTTCTTTGTATTTTTATACGTCGGTCTTGCCTTTTTGGCTCCGATTTTGATGAACAGCGGTTTAGAACGTCCTGCTGGTATTATTTATTCCATATACAGCAGATTTTGCCATCAACTTTCTTTTCGATCCTGGTTTCTTTTTGGCGAACAAATTGCTTATCCCCGCGCCCTGGCAGACGTGAGTGGGTTGATGACCTATGCGGAGGCAACAGGTTTTGATCCGGTGAACTTAGAAAAGGCACATTCTTTTCTTGGAAATGCGATATTGGGGTATAAAACAGCACTCTGCCAACGAGATATCGCAATTTACGGTTCCATCTTGCTTTTTGGTTTGATGTTTTCATTGGCGAAGAAGAAGTTTAAGAGCATTCCGTTTTGGGCATGGGTGGTTTTTGGCATGGTTCCCATTGGGCTGGATGGAGTTTCTCAATTGATCAGCCAGCTGCCTTTTGACATATTAACTTTTCGAGAGAGCACTCCTTTCCTGAGGACGTTGACAGGTGCGTTGTTTGGTTTTACAACAGCCTGGTTTGGATACCCTCTTGTAGAAGAAACGATGGAAGATACCAGGAATATCATGGCGAAAAAAATTGCCGCTGTTAAGTCACGGAAACAGTGATGCCGTATATCAAAAATCACAGCATTCGCTATTTCCAATTCTCCGAGTTTGATACCAACCAGGTCAAACATGGAATCTTTACGCGAAGGGGTGGAGTCAGTCCACAGCCTTGGAAATCACTCAACTTGGGAGGGACTGTGGGGGATGATCAAACCCGGGTCATGGAGAATAAAAAGCGGGTCCTTGAGGCATTAAATTGCGAAAGCGATTCTTTGTTCGAGGTCCAGCAGGTACATAAAGCCCGGGTTCTCATCGCCGAAGAGCCTCAGTACAGGCCGGGGGAATTACCAAAAGCGGACGCTGTGATCACAAATAATCCTAAAGTCACATTGTTGATGAGGTTTGCGGATTGTGTTCCCCTTTTGTTTTTTGATCCGGGGCGGGAGGTTGTCGGATTGGCCCATGCGGGATGGAAGGGAACGCTGCAAAAAATTGCTCTCAAAACGATTCAATCCATGAAGGAGGTATATGGGACGAAACCTGAAGAAGTGATCGCTGGGATTGGCCCTTCCATTGGCCCGGATCATTATCAGGTTCGAGGGGATGTTATCAAGAAGGTAAAGGCAAACTTTCCGAATGCGTACCCACAGTTATTGAGGGAGGGTGCGGGAACGGTAAAATTTAATTTATGGGAAGCGAATCGTCAGGCACTCAGTGAAACCGGGGTGAAGAGAATTGAAGTGGCGGAAATCTGTACTGCCTGTCATGTGCAGGATTGGTTTTCCCATCGCGCAGAAAATGGGAACACGGGTAGATTTGGGGCTCTCATCACCCTGATCTAATAAATAATATAATACTAACCACCATGGATATCTCACAAAATCTAACTAATGTGAAGCAAGAGATTAGGAAAACTGCCGGGAATGCAGGAAGAGACCCAGATGAGATTAAGCTGGTGGTCGTGACCAAAGAAAAACCAGCGAATGTCGTCAAAGAGGTGCTGGATGCCGGAGTGAAATCTATCGGGGAGAGTTATCTCCAGGAGGCAGTATTTAAAATGGAACTGCTCTCAGATTTTGAGATTGACTGGCATATGATCGGGCACATACAAAGCAGCAAAGCAAACCGGGTTGCGGCTTTGTTTGATTATATTCATTCTATCGATCGTTTTGAGGTAGCGGATCAACTAGATCAAGCTGCCCGGGATTTGAACCGTGTTCTCCCCGTGTTGTTAGAATTCAATCTGAGTGGCGAAAAGACAAAATATGGTTGGCAGGCTAAAGATGAAAAAGACTGGGAGAGTCTTGCGGATAATCTGGAACCAGTGATGAGCATGTCGAATTTAAAGGTAGATGGCTTAATGACCATGGCTCCTTATTATGAAGACCAAGAAAAAGCAAGGCCGATATTTAGAAAATTACGGAAATTACGAAGCTTCTTAACAGAGAGATTTGAAGATCAGCATTTATTTGAGTTGTCCATGGGTATGAGTGGAGATTACCAAGTGGCGATTGAGGAAGGGGCAACAATCTTGCGGATAGGAAGCGCCATTGTGGGACCACGTAATTAAGGATGAAAAGATGATTCTTAGGCTGCTTTACATTTTGGAAAGAATTATTGTGCTCTTGGTTTTGGCTAAAGTGATCTTGTCTTATTTTATGGATCCCTACCATCCAGTAAGGAGAACGGTTGATCAGTTGGTTAATCCTCTCCTTGATCCCATTCGAAGGCTGCTGCCGACTATGGGGGGAATTGATTTTAGCCCGATTATATTGATTATATTGATACAAATAGTTTTTTCACTCCTCAGAAATATTTTGATATAATGTGAAAAATTTGAAACGCTTTTAGTGAGGAGCGGGTATGAAACGAAGGGATGTCAGGCTCCATAATGGTGAAGGAGGATCTGCTTTAGCGATTCGGCTGATCCGGTCCCGGGGAAAAAACCAGGTTAGTAAAGTTTTAGATGATGGAACAGTAGAGGTCAAATTGGCTTTTAGGGGCTCAAACCATAATGAGGAGTTGAAGAACTTTCTTTCTCAAATTTTGGACATTCCAAAAAAACGCATCAATGTCATTGCGGGAAAAAGCAAAAGCGAAAAACTCGTTTCAATTATTGATGTGGAACCACAAAAAGTACAAGAAGAAATCTTGAAAAATATCTCTTAACGGCCAGGTCTTATTCTATCCATAAGTATTTTCCGCATAATGACCAAGACGAGGTCGAGAGAGAAAATATTGTCTTAAAGATATAAATTCTACTCTGAAGGCTCTAATTTGGGTATGTCCATCCCGGTTAAAGAAAGATGCCATATCGTATTGGCTGCTGTCCTTTGGATTTCTTCGTTATCTCCCCACAGGCAGTCATAGATATCGGGAAAAACGCTGCCAAACCCCTTCATTTGAATGTAATACAACGCTGTAAATTTTTGCTCTATACTGCCAGTTGATAAAATATTTAATAACATTTGATATTTGTCTTGTGTGGATTTGAGTTCAATGTCATGGTCACTGGCATATGATTTCAATAAGGGTACTTCAGGAATGGGTTGAAGAGGAGAAGGGGTGAAGGGGGAAACGCCCCGTAATGTTTCAAACGCTTCTTGAGCAGCGTCCCTGACTACCCACTCATCTTCTTCTATCCTCATTTCTTCTAAGATGTCCATGGACCATTTTTCTTCTATCCGTTTTAAACCGTAAACAGAAGCGTAACGGACATTAAGGTTATCCAGTTCACTCGCATCTTTAATGGTTGGATAACCTTCCTGGGGGTGATTGGCTAAAGCCTCTGCTGCGGCGCGGCGGAGATTGTCATCACCGGTTAATAAAGCATGAGCTACAGATTCAAGCGCTTGAGGAGTGGCGATATTTACCAGGGCCAGACACGCTGCTTGGCCAATCTCTTTTTGATCGTCCAGCAGATTAATGATGGATTCGACAGATTTTGTATCGTGTAAATACCCACAGCCTAAAATTGCCACACGTCGAACATCTGCATCGGGAGAGGATAAAAGATAACGGAATATGCTTGATGTTTTTTCCTCTCCAGAGGTTGCTAGGAGAACAGCGAGGCGCTGTTTAGTTTCCAGGAGTCGATTTTCCGTAATCTCTTTGGTCATAAATTTCAACAGATAATCTTTTGATTTTGAATCGTCCGGTAAAAAGGGTAAAAGTTGGCCGAATTTGAGAAGCCTTTTTTGGAGGAAATTATCCTTCTTGTGACGAACGCTGAGATCTGCCGCCATGGGAGTCATATCTACGACTGCGCTGGCAAAGCGGAAGGCTTCACTTGAATGAATCCAATATGGGATCTGAAAGAGATCTTGAATAGTTTTATAATCTAAGTTTGAACATGCTTTGCTGGCAACATATCCGGCAATCGAAGGGTGGGAAAACCGATACCATTTTCCATTCCCCAGTTTCAAAATATCGTTTTCAAGACAAGTGGATAAGACTTCTCTAAGCGGGTTTTGAGAATGAACGGTTTCAATTTCTAATTGGGTTCCTATTGATTGGAGCCAATCATTGATATGTTCGCGCGTGAACGCGATCTCTCCCTCTTTGATCGCAGAAAAAGCAATTTTTTGCAAATCAGGTAGATCCTTTTCGGGCAGGTTGGGTATCAGTCGACGGATATAAGCTTCAATGGCGTGACTAGAATTGGGCCCCCGGGCATCACCCGCGTAGGCGGACCAGACCTGAAGAGTGAAAGCTAAGGGGGTAGAATGTTTTGTATCTTGAAATAACCAGTTGTTAATCAGCAATGTGTCTATGAAATTTTCTGCTTTCCCGGGTGATTTTGGATTTTGGGAACCATGCGCAAGATGTTTTGACCATACCTCCCCCCAATTTTTTGCGAAAAGTGTTTTTTCTTTAGTTCCCCAGGTTGAGATTGCCAAAGGCTGGAGGTCAGTTTCAAGCAATCCATCAATATACTGCGCGGAAAGAGTGGTAACTAATCTCAGCCAGGGAAACTGATCCGATACTGATTGGATAAAATTGATAACTCGGGTGAAGCCCTGCCGAGGAATTTGATCTAAATTATCAATCAGCAAGAAGGCCCGTTGCTCAAGAAAGAGGTTTTGAATGACGTTTTCTAACGACACAGTTTTCAGGTAAAGGGGATTTGCGGTTAATGTTTTGTAGATCGTGTCGATAGCCTCTTCACCGGGAAGGAAAGTCAAAAGGTCAATGGCGTCAAGAAAAAGCGGGACTGTGTTTGAAAAAGCGTCTATTTCCCTTTTGGCCAAACGTGAGGCAAGTTGGCATAGGGCGACGGTTTTTCCACTCCCGGGTTTGCCCATGATCGCTATGTTCACACCATTCATCAGCGCTTCTTCCAGGCTTATCGTCGGAGATCCATATTCAGAAGCAAACTCAGGTGTGTCAGGTGTATATGGGATGGCTTGCTGTATGGAATTCAAGTCTGGGAAAGTCCCATCTGAAGATAGCTGGTAGGGAGGGGTTAAGAAACGGGGAGGGATGAGGATCTCATCCAGAGCACAAAATGAAGAAGATAGATGTTGGGCTTGTGCGTGTTGCAAGGTCTTTTGACGAAAATTTACTTCCGTGTTAGAGGTCAACTTTTCACGGAGGATTAGTATTTGGTTTTTAACCCATTTTATTATTTGAGATAAGCGCGGTTTTGTTTTTTGAAATAGAAACCAGGCAATACTCGCGGTGAGTACGCCCAGCCAAAAAGAAACAAAATCTAGATAGATTCGAGGCGGGAATTGAAACATGAAACGCTACCCTCTATTCAGCATGTAAAATGCGCTGACAGGTCTTACAATGCGTGAGTTGGCTCGCGGATCGAGCTTTTTGATATACTGCGGAAGGGATTTGTGTACCGCATGCAGAACAACTCTGCTCATTGGTCTTTGCGACAGCAATACCACCCTGGGCTTGCCTGAGGCCCTCATATAATTCTAAATCTTCTTCAGAAATGCCTTCTAAAGCCTTTTTCCTTTCAGCCTTCAATTTGTCAATTTCGTTCTCCAATTTTGTTTTCTCTTGGTTTAACTCCGCATGAAGATTTTTTCTGTTTTCTTTGACTTTTCGCAGCGCCTCGAGCGCTTCTTTGTGTGCAGTTTGGTATTGATCTACGACAATCATAGCTTCTAATTGACGTTCTTCCAATACAGCCAGGTATCGTTCTAAGGATTCGGCTTCTAATTGTAGGTCTTCTAATTCTTTCGGATTGGTTATCTTCCCGCTGTACAGTTTTTCTTTGTTTTGAGCAATTTTCCGCTCCTGGCCTCTGACCTCTCTTTCTGCCCTTTGAAGAATTTTCTTCTTTTCTTCTAACTCCAGGCGGGTATTCTTTTCTTTTTTTTGAGCTCTTTTTAATTCCTCGTCATCAGCCAGGATGGATTCAATTTCTGAGATGCGCGTCAGAGCTGTGTCGATAGCTGAATCTATTTTCTGAAGTTTGAATAATTTTTTCGAACGGCTCATATTATGGCATGTCCTCAAGGGTTCTGGGGTCTGGAGGGGCTTGATTGGAATTATAGATGTGGAAACGATGGAAGACAAGGGGAAGATGGAAAACCTGATAAAATAACAACATGCATCTAACCTCAACAAAAAAGGTTTATCTTGTCGTAAGCACCCTGGTACTTGTCATGGTGTCGATCCCTTACCTCTATGCGGGTTTTCAAGGTGGGGATGCTTATCAATTTGGGGGTTTTTTATTGAACCCCATCGACGGGAATTCCTATTTGTCGAAAATGCGCCAGGGATGGAACGGCAGCTGGAAGTTTACCCTCCCTTATACAACTAATCCAGGTAAAGGGGCCTATTTATTTTTGTTTTATATCAGTTTGGGGCACCTGGCTCGCTTGCTGCAAATACCCCTCTTAATCATGTTTCATGGAGTTAGATTTATTGGAACAGCGCTGATGCTTATGTCTATGGCACGGTTTTTTGACCTAACGCTGGAACCACCCCGGCTAAAAACAAGTGCTTTTAGTTTAGCAGCACTCGGTTCTGGGTTGGGTTGGACGGTCGTACCATGGGGTTTGTTTACGGCAGATTTTTGGGTGGCAGAAGCTTATCCGTTCCTTTCTGCATATGCAAATCCTCATTTCCCTATCGGTTTGGCGATCACGCTGTATTTAATTCAACCTGCTGAAAAGAGTCGGATCTATGTCATGGGAATAATGACCGCGTTATTAGCATTGATATTGCCTTTTGGTGTTGTCATCCTTATCGTTTTACATGGAACGTTGGTGCTGGATGAATTCTTTTCAAAACCTTATCGAAAAATCACGGCTGTGATTAAAGCAAAACACTTGAAGTATGTTGGGGTTATCGGGGGAATAGGACTGCCGATTTTGGTTTATGAGTGGTGGGTAACGAACGCTGACCCTGTGCTTTCGTTGTGGAACGAACAAAATTTAACGCCCTCTCCACCGTTTTGGGACACGTTATTATCTTTTTCACCAGCACTGATTTTGGCTATCATGGGAATCCGGAAAGCTTGGGGATCGAAAAATGCGAAACCCTTAGTCTATTGGGGGATAATGGGCGCCGTGTTGATGTATTTTCCATGGTCCCTTCAAAGGCGGTTTATGCTTGGTTATTATATCCCGATGGCAGGGCTGGCTGTTTTTGGCATAGAGCATATTTCGGAGAACCTACAGGTACGATTTAAATCAATGGTGATTGCCCTGATGATATTTGTGGTACCCACAAATGCTATTGTGATTCTTTCCGGTGTTCAGGCCGTAAAACAACGCGCTCCACAAATTTTCCTGACAAAAAATGAGGTTCAAGCTTTGGAGTGGGTGAAAAAAAATGTTCGAGAAGATGATGTGATCCTATCATCTCCCACCACGGGATTGTATATCCCGGCCTATACGGGAAGACAAGTTTATTATGGGCACCCCTTTGAAACGACCGAAGCAAAACATAAGAGAAGGGAGGCGGAAGGATTTTTTAAAGAACCCTGGACAAGTGATCAGCGCAAATCATTTCTGGTTAAAAATGAGATAGATTATGTTTTTTACGGCCCGCGGGAAAAGAAATTGGGTGAGGGGATCGATTTAGCGTACCTGGAAGTTGTATATGAACGTGGTGGCGTTAAGATATATGAAGTGAACCGTTGAAAGGATTCTAAGCGGAGCAGGATGTTCCAAGATTAGGAAATAATGGGCAAACTACAATGAAGCCAAGAAAGTGGTTACGTTCATATTGGCCTCTCTTTTTCCCCTTGTTAATCTATGCCCCAGGGATCATGGGCTGGATTCCTTATCCATCGACAGGGTCTGAATTCACAGACCTATTGATCAGCCATGTTCCCAATGCAATTTACTTAAAAGAGTCCTTGTTAGAGTACAGGCAGGTGCCTTTCTGGTCTCCAACGATATTGAGTGGGTACCCATTTGCTGCCAACCCCCTCTCGGGACTCTGGTATCCTCCTGGTTGGTTTGCGCTTCTATTTCCGCTCCCTGAAGGGTTCTCAATCCTCCTGTCAATTCACGCTCTAGGAGGGGGAATAGGACTGTACAAGTTCTTACGGAAAGCAGGGATCAATCATCCCAGCGCTGTATTTGGCGGTTGTGCGTTTATGTTGATGCCCAAAATAAGCGCGCATTATGGTGCCGGTCATATTACCCTTTTATACGCTGTTTTCTGGACACCGTGGTTGTTGTTGGCTGCGCGTCGTGAACGACGGTTTTTATGGTCAGCCATTTGTCTTGCTGGTATATTTTTGGCGGATCCGCGCTGGGCAGCATTCAGTGGCTTGTTGTGGATAGCCTACGTGATTGCGCATAGCCATTACCGGGCAATTGAGTATGTGGTTCAAGCGGGAAAAACAATCCTGATCAGTATTTTATTAGCGGGTCCATTGGTCGTTCCTCTCATGCAGTATGTGGCGCTCTCTACACGGCGAAAAATGGGAGTCGAAGATATTTTTATTCATTCTTTACGCGGGGAAGAATGGATAGGTCTTTTATTTCCTTCAGGCGGAAGGACGGTAGAGGCTGCTATGTACGCGGGGGGTTGTATGCTCGTTCTGGGGGTAGTCTCAATAAGTGAACAAGGGATCAGGAAAAAGACCCGGTTTTGGTGGTTAACAACTGTGGTCAGCGGTTTGATCGCCCTGGGTACAAATATCCCCGGCGTAAGGTTTCTAGCTTATATTCCTGGAGTGAACCTGATCCGCGTTCCTTCCCGCGCTTTGTTCATTTTCGGTTTTTCATTGATCATCATCGCTTCTCATGCGCTTCACGCAATGATGAAATCCAAATGGGTGGCGAAAAAAGCTGATTATTGGGTCTCAGGCTTCGGGTTATTTGTGATTATGCTTTTAGGAGGAGTGGGGTATATAGGTGAAAGCTATCCCCTTAACCTAATCTGGGGAATGGGATTTTTGGCAATCGCCGTGCTGATATTCCATTTCCGAAAATTTTTGTATGAAAAGCAATCGTTATATTCTCTTATTTTTGCCGTCCTCATCCTGGATGGTTTGGGGGCAGCGTGGATTAATATCGATTACCGCCCTGGCCCTGAAAAATCTTCCCATCCAAACAATTTAAAAGCCCTACAGAACAACGAATTGGGTCAGTTTAGGATATATTCCCCCTCTTACAGCATTCCACAGCATGTGGCCGCTCGTAACTCTTTAGAGTTAGTGGACGGGGTTGATCCTTTGCAGCTTGAAAAATATGTGGAATTCACCGAACGTGCTACCGGGGTTCCAAATCCGGGATACAGTGTCACATTGCCCCCTTTCCAAGGCGATCCAGCAACTGCAAATCGGATGTACCAGCCTGATCCAACTTTATTGGGGGTGTTAAATGTTCGTTACCTTATCTCAGAATTTGAATTAACTGCACCGGAATTTGAGATCATTTACGGTCAAAATAATTTATTTCAATATAGAAATCTAAAAGAGTTTCCCAGGGCATGGGTGTATCCACCAGCACACCGGGTATCCCTAGAAAAAATTATGGAAGGCGGGGTGATGTGGAAAAACGCGGTTGTCAAGAACTGGCGGCCGAACGGGATCGAAATTCTTGCAGAAGGACCCGGAACACTTATCCTTTCAGAAATTGCTTATCCGGGATGGGAAGTAAAAGTTGATGGTGAAAAAGCCACATGGTTTCCTGTCTTTGACATTTTTCGGGGAGTGGAATTAACACAGGGAACACATCTGGTGAAATTTGCCTATCGACCCAAGACTGTGTATCTTGGCTTATTGATTTCATTGATAGGATTGAGCGTAGTCCTAAAGGAAACCCGCAGTGAATAATAAGCTGCGTTTGACTGGAAAACGATGGGTGTTGTTATTTACACTCTTTGTATTAATTGTCACGTCCATCCCTTATGCCTTTGGTTTATTTAAACAAGGGGATGACTGGCGATTTACGGGTTTTGTATTTGGCGTTGAGGACGGGAATTCGTATTTGGCGAAGATGAACAGGGGGTCAGCGGGGGAATGGTTATTTAAGAGCCCCTATACATCCACTCAGCAAAAAGGTGTAATCGCCTTTCTTCCTTATATTTTATTAGGGAAAGCAGCTGTATTTCCAGTTGAGAAACATACCCAGCTATTAATCATATTTCATTTGTTCCGTTTGGGTGCAGGAGCAGCGATGATCTTCGCGACGTATGATTTCCTCTGTGTATTTGTGAGAGGTGTAAAGTGGCGGCGAGTGTCATTGGCAGTCATCATCCTGGGAGGGGGCCTGGGTTGGATGTTGGTTAGTTATGGAAAAGTTAAATGGCTGGGGTCAATTCCCCTTGAATTTACGTCTCCAGAGAGTTTTGGTTTTTTAGCGCTTTATGGACTGCCTCATTTGGCTATGGCAAGAGCATTATTGTTGTGGGGTTTGAAGGAGTTTCTTGTTGGAAAGAGGATTTATGGTCCTGGCTTACTGTGGTTATCCTCAGGTTTCTTTCAACCTCTTAGTGTAATTATCGCCTGGGTGGTCAGCGGGACGTACGTTTTAATACTTCTCATTCAAGGGCACCGCAGCAGGAATGAGAGGATGTTGACAGAGTTGTTTTTCTTAAAAAAGAATCTGGAATGGTTACTAGTAAATGTCTTGATATCATGCCCATTGGTTATTTACACAGTGATCAGATTTCGAATGGATGCATACCTAAGGGCCTGGACATCACAAAATCAAATCATTTCTCCTCACCCGGCTCATTACTTCATTGCCTATGGATTAATGGCAGTTTTCTTCGTGCGCGGTATAAAGCAAATTCGAAAAGAACATAGATACCGCGGTTGGTTAATCATAGGCTGGGTGGCTGTAGTCCCTATCCTCGTCTATTTACCAACGGTAATTCAACGAAGATTAGCTGAAGGCGTTTGGGTAGCTGTCGTCATATTGGCCGTAAAAGCTTTTGAAGGAGGAGAGGGAAAACTACCCAAAGAATGGGCTTATTCCTGGGTTTTTGTGTTTCCGACTTCCGTGCTGTTAATCATTGGTGGAATCCAGACGGCATGTTTCTTAAGTCCACCGGTGTTCCGTCCCACGGCCGAGGTGGAAGCTTTCCGGTACCTGAAGGATGAGGCGGTAAAAAATTCTGTAGTCTTAACCTCTCATGAAACTGGCAATGTACTGCCAGCTTGGGTCCCTGTACATGTGGTCCTGGGTCATGGACCGGAAACCGCAAATTACGATCTGGTCAGCCAGAAAATGGAATCTTTTTATGGGGCACAAACGACGGCACAAAACCGGATCCAGATTTTAGATGAATTTAACGTTGATTATGTATTCTGGGGTCCAGCAGAGAAAGCAATAGGCGATTGGGACCCTGAAGAAACTGACATAATTTCTCCAGGTTATGACCAGGGGCCTTATAAAATTTATGATGTCAAAAGCGAACGAGTCGAGTAACCCACGTATGAAAAAGTTCATAAAACTGCCATACCTGCCTATCCTCATAGCTCCCTTTCTACTCTTTTCTCCGTTGATACTCACCGGGAAAGCGCTATTCTGGGGGACCCCTTCCTTACAATTTGTTCCCTGGTGGGATTGGGCTTGGGAAACATTACGAGGAGGCCATCTTCCACTTTGGAATCCACTGGTCGGTATGGGAGCCCCATTGGTCGCAAATTATCAATCCGCTTTATTTTATCCCCCTAATTGGATTTACTTTTTATTGCATGGAATCGGAGGAACACCTCTCATGGCTTGGGGCCAGGGGATATTGGTAGTGTTTCACCTCATTATGGCGGGATTAGGAATGATTTTTTTGATAAAGCTCTTGGGAGGGGATGAATTATCTCAGACTGTGAGTGGTTTAAGTTTTTGTTTGTCAGGTTACCTGGTGGCAAGAGCAGGATTTTTAAGTATCAATGCTGTCTGCGCATGGCTGCCCTGGTTAATGGCTTTTTCTTTGAAGATGGTTCGAAAAAGGTCGATCAAAAGTGCTGGAAAACTGGCTATTGTGATGACCCTGCAAATCTTGGCGGGTCATGCACAAATCACTTATTATTCCCTCTTGTTAACTATCCCGTGGGTCATATTTTGGTCCTGGGTAAATGAAAAAGAATCCAGTTGGCAGGCTAAATCCAAATATATATTGCGTAATTTGGGATTATTTTTAATCATAGGGCTGATTTCTTTCTCAATTGCAGCAGTCCAAGTTTTACCCACAGCTGAATATCTTGCTCAGTCACATAGGGCCAAGTCTGTTGATTATGAATATGCAATGACCTATTCTTTTTGGCCGTGGCATATATTGAATTTGTTTGTGCCCGATTTATTTGGGAATCCTAAACTTGGCAATTATTGGGGGTATGCAAATTATTGGGAGGACGCGTTATATATCGGCTTATTGCCGCTGATTTTAGCTCTCGGGATGCTAATCAAATCAATCCGTAATGTTCTATCTCCTCCTAAAACAGGATCAGACAAACACGACCGAGCGTTTAAGCCATTTACCATTTTTCTGGGGCTTATCTCATTTATTTCCTTTCTCTTAGCCCTGGGAAAAAATACACCTGTATTTCCCTGGCTGTATGAGAATATCCCTACGTTTGACCTTTTTCAAGCCCCAACGAGAATCAATATCTGGGCCGTTTTCGCTTTATCGTCGCTGGCCGGGATCGGGGTGGAGTGTTGGCGCAAACCTAGAAAGCGCAGATTGTATTGGGCGAGATTAGCGACAGCTGGCGCGGGAGCAGTTACGATGGGTGCGATAATAACCCATTTCTTGCTGGGAGATGTAAAGCCAACTTTCATCAGAGCCACCGCAATCGCAGGTTTCTGGGGTGTTGGTGTCGGTTTATTGACATTAAAAGTACCTTCGTCCCCTCAATCCAGAAAGGAGAATAAAGGTTGGCAATGGGCTGTGACCATCTGGGTGGCTGCTGATTTACTGGTAGCAGGATGGGGGTTGAATCCAGGCGTTGGGATGGATTTTTACGGTGAGTTGGAAACGTCACCCGACAAAGTAGAACGTTTATATCTCCCCGCCTCGGAGGAGTATCACATAAAATATGAGAAGTTCTTTAAATTTGAAGCGTACGAACCGGACTTGAACTGGAGTGTTTTACGGGAAGCGTCTCTGCCAAACCTGAATATGTTGGATGGTTTAGCTTCCGTGAACAATTTTGATCCTCTGGTGCCAGGTCGCTATCAAAATTGGATGGAAGCTCTGGAAGATACCGGGCGGGAAAATAGGGAAAGAGTATTAAAACTTATGGGCGTGGGAAGCGTTGGGAGAATTGGGGATAGGGGTGAGGTTGTTTATGAAGTGATCCCAGGCGGTCAATCATATTATCGCTGGGTGAGTTGTGGACGGGTTGTTAAAGAGTCAACCAAGGCTTTGAGTTTGTCTATGACAGGAGACGTGAACCTGCAGAAATGGGTTTTAATTGATCAGCCGCCGTCACAGAAAATCGGCCCGTGTGAAATGTCTGAAGGGGAAATCGAGTTGGTGGAGAAAACCCCTAATCGATGGAGTTTTAAGGTCAGCGGAAATCAAGCGGGCTGGTTATTACGTTCGTCTGTATGGTATCCGGGTTGGAACGCTTATATAGATGGCAAAAAAACCACGCTTCACCGCGGAAATTATCTTTTCCAGGCTGTGCATGTACCTGCGGGGAATCATGAAGTCGTTTTTATTTACAGGCCCAAATCCTTAATGATAGGAGGTACTCTTTCCGTGCTGTCCATATTTAGCTGCCTCTTAATTTGGCGCGTTGATGTGCATTCAAGAAAAAAGAAAAAAGACGGCAAGTATGTTCCTCTGTGTGAGAAAAATCCAAAGACATGATGAATGGGCACTAAACTCAGTAAATTGCAGTATTCTATCTTGAACTAAATGCCCTAATTGGAAATCGATATCAATAAAGGGGATCTTCTACACGCTGCCAAAAGAGATCACGGCATCTGGTGCAGCGGTGCGCTTGCGGCTAGCTCCCGGAAAGGCGTATTAGAATTTGGCATTGAGTCCTTCAGGAAGAAAGATGGGAAGAAGAGAAGTTTGATTATTCAAGAGAGATATAGATACGCTTGTTTTCAGCCCCTTTGCTCTTGTAATCGTCAATGTGTATGAACCCTACCTCAGATGTATTCTTGACATGAGTTCCGCCGTCCGCTTGCAGGTCAAGACTTTCTATTTCAACCACCCGAACTTCTTGGATATGGTCAGGGAGCAGATTGATTTTAGTGCGAATCAGGTCAGGGATCTGAAAAGCTTCTTCCCTGGGGAGCACCCGCCAGGTGACGGATAACCCCTTGTTAACTTCTTTATTTATGGAGTCTTCAATGGTTTTAACGAGCTCTTTGTGGAGAGATTTGAATTCAAAATCCATCCTTCCAGACAGCGGGTCCATGTTCCCCCCTGTCACAGAAGCTCCATAATCGCGGAAAACGACCCCACACAAGACATGTAATGCAGTATGAGTGCGCATTAATTGATATCGGTGTTCCCAGTTGATGTTTCCTTGCACGGTAGATCCAACCGCAGGCAGCGGAGCTTCTTGATTGAGCAAATGCACAATCCGCCCCCTTATCCTTTTAGCTCGCTTAATCGGAAGTGACCGATTTTGATAAGAGAGAATGCCAAAATCAGGAGGTTGACCTCCGCCACCTGGATAGAAGGCGGTTTTTGTCAGAACAACCCCGTGATTTTCAGCATCCAATTCCGTTACCTCTGCCTGAAACGTTTTTTGATAACTATCCGCGTGGTAAATTAATTCTGTCATTGAGCCCATCTTTGATTATGGATTTATTAATGTTGGTAATCTCGCCTTTATACGGGCAAATATTTAGATCAACTGGAGCGATTTGCCTACTTTTTCAAACACGTCGAGAACCTGATCTAATTGTTCGTCCGTATGGGTAGCCATATAACTCGTTCGCAGAAGTTGGCGTCCTGGAGGGGTAGCTGGAGAAAGAACCGGATTCACGAATACGCCGTTGTCAAAAAGCATTTTCCAGGTTTGTAATGTCTTCATATCATCCCCTATGATAATCGGGATCACAGGGGTTTGGGAATTGCCGATATCAAAGCCCAATTCCCTGAAATCATTCCTCATCCGGTCTGCTATTTCATTTACACGTTTGATCCTTTCGGGTTCGTTTCTCATTACCTCAAGGGCGGCGAGCACAGCTGCGGCATTGTGGGCTGGTATACTTGCGCTGAATATTAGGGATCTTGCATGATGCTTTATGTAATGGACAATATCTTCATCTCCGGCGATGAACCCACCTATGGAAGCAAATGATTTACTGAAGGTGCCCATGATCAGATCCACATCCTCTGTCATTCCGAAATGAGCTGCTGTCCCTCGTCCTCCACCCAAGACACCAACCGCGTGCGCATCATCGACCATGAGGCGGACATCAAACTTTTTACAGAGGGGTATGATCTGGGGTAAGGGAGCGATATCTCCTTCCATACTGTATAACCCATCCACGACAAGTAATTTTCCTTTATCTTCTTCGAGATTTGATAATTTGTTTTTAAGGTCCTCCATGTCGTTATGGCGATACCGGACCATATCCCCATAGCTCAACCTTGCTCCATCAACAATGCTGGCGTGATCGTCCCGATCCAGGATGATATATTCATTTCTGGCTACAAGGGAGCTGATCGTGCCCAAGTTTACTTGCATCCCTGTAGAAAAAACGAGAGCGCTCTCCTTTTTGACCCATTTCGCCAGCTCATCCTCCAATTTTTCATGGAGCGCAAGGGTGCCGTTGAGAAAACGGGAGCCTGTACAGCTGCTGCCGAAGCGGTCAATTGCCTCCCGAGCAGCTTGTTTGACTTCCGGGTGAGTTGTGAGTCCAAGGTAGTTATTCGAACCGCACATGATTAATGATTGACCTTGGTACTCAGCCATGGTACCTTCACTTTCTGAAAGCGGGATGAAATAGGGATATAAACCAGCTTCTTGAGCTTCTTTTGCGGTGGTAAATTCCCTGCATTTATCGAAGATGTCCATGAACAAAGTCTCCTATCAAAATTATTATGTGAAAAGCATAAAATTCAATCTCATTGGTGTTAAAATCTATTGTATAGCAGGAACTGGATTTAAATCCAGCATATCGGCTATAGTATACCTTAAATAAAGTTAATCTCCGGGTTCACAATGGTTAGTTGTTAGGATGTAAAATAACAACCTAGCTTGACATGAATAGTCCCGTTTGGTCATCATTTGAAAACTTCTGATTTCGTAAAAACATTAAGCGCACAGGACCGGGCAATTATTAATTCACCATAAGGAGGGACGCACTTGGCAAAGACTCGTTCTCAACAAATGGTAGATCGATTGCAAGAATTACAAGCGTCTTCATCAGATATTCAAGCCTCAGCGGTGGTGAGCGTAGATGGATTGACAATTGCTTCCGCTTTGCCGCAAGGAGTTGAGGAGGATCGAGTATCCGCGATGTCAGCGGCCATGCTCTCCCTTGGAGAGCGTATCGCGTCTGAATTGGGTCGGGGCACCCTTGATCAGGTTTACATAAAAGGAGAAGAGGGGTATGTGATGCTGATGTCCATTGGGGAGGACGCAGTGTTGACCACGCTGTCCCGAGCAAAAGCAAAATTAGGTCTAATATTCCTTGATATGCGAAGAGCGACAGAAGATCTGTCAGAATTGATGTAAAGAGTGAGAAACTATGGAATCCATACCAGAAAGCGGATACTACAATTCAAATAAATTTGCGAGGATTTTCATTGAAGCGTTGAAAGAGATCATGGGGAAGAACGGTTTAAATGCCGTGTTAAACTATGCAGGACTCTCTTCATTGGTGGATAATTATCCCCCTGACAATATGGATAGGGCTTTTGATTTTGCCCATTTTTCAATGATCAATATTGCCATGGAAGAGATGTACGGAAAAAAGGGGGGCAGGGGATTGGGGTTGCGAGCAGGACGTATCACCTTTGAGGATGTGCTGAAAGATTATGGGGCAATGGCCGGGGTCGGGGATCTGGCATTTCGGGTACTTCCCATGCAAAAAAAGGTCCGCATCGGTTTACAGGCCATGGCTAGAATTTTCTCAGAAAAGAGTGATCAAATCTCTACACTAAAAGAAGAAGAAGATCATTACAAATATCAAGTCAAGCGCTGCCCTATATGCTGGGGGAGAGAGGATGTAGAACAACCTGTTTGTTTTTATATGGTGGGGATACTACAAGAAGGTTTGAAATGGGTCTCAGGTGGAAAAGAGTTTCGCATTAACGAATCAAAGTGTTCAGCAATGGGAGATGATTTTTGCGAATTCACGATATACAAACAACCTATTGAATGAGGTATTGGATAAAGATACTTTATTAGATTTATATCCGGTAAGGGGCCTACATTGAGCATCTACATTGTGATACCTACGTACAACGAAGCGGATAACCTCCCTGAACTTTTGGAAGCTTTGTTTAATTTAGATTTAAATCAAATTCATGTCTTGGTAGTAGATGACAACAGCCCCGATGGAACCGGTGATATTGCTGAAGCTCAGAAAGATAGCTATCCGGGAAAGATCTCCGTCATGCATCGGGAGGGAAAACAGGGTTTAGGGACTGCCTATATTGCGGGATTTAATAAAGCTATTCAAGAAGGGGCAGATGTTATCGTCCAGATGGATGCTGATTTTTCGCATAATCCACAAAAAATACCAATATTAGTGGATAGGCTGGAAACATGGGATATGGCTTTAGGATCCAGGTATGTCAAAGGGGGGAGTTTGGATGAGGGATGGGCTATTTGGCGGAAAGGATTATCATATTTTGGCAATCTGTATGCTCGAGTGATTCTGGGCATGCAGATACGGGATCTGACGGGTGGTTTCCGGGCCTGGCGCAGAGAAACATTGTTGGGGATCCCACTCGAAAGAGTCAAGTCACAGGGGTACGCGTTTCAGGTGGAAATGGCGTATATTACCCAGAGGAAAGGGTATAGCATCACAGAAGTGCCAATTTATTTTGCGGATAGAGAGAAGGGGGATTCGAAGATGTCTTGGAGGATTCAGATAGAAGCCGCATTACGCGTTTGGTCTATATTGTTTGAATATCGTGATCTAAAACCGGATCGCTAAGTGGGGTCAGAACTCACCGGATTCCATCTTCTCCAGGATCGAATAAAGCAGTTCAAGCAAAGTGTTTTTAACGGACTCTTTGTCTGTGGCTATACACGGCAAAAGTTTTACATCCGGATCAAGGCGCAGTGCTATCCGCATATCAGAAGGTTCCCAAGCATCTTCCAGGTCTTGCTTGTTCGCAGTGACGACATAAGGTGTGGGGGCGTAAGCCCGGAAGGTTTCTAAAATTCTGCGGGCCTCACGGAAGGTTTCAGGTCGAGAACTGTCAACCATAACCACAAAACCAAGCATACCTTCAGAAAGGATTTCCCACATGAAATCGAATCGCTTCTGGCCCGGTGTGCCGAACAAGTAAAGGACAAGATCATCATCGACGGTAATCCTGCCAAAATCCATGGCAACTGTCGTCGTCTCTTTGATGCGTTCAGATTCCTGTGATATTTTGCGCTCTGTATTGACAACGTCAATTTCACTTACCGATTGAATGAATTGAGTTTTTCCAGAACTAAATGGTCCGGTAACAACCATTTTGACAGTTTGCATATGGAGAAATCCTTTATTGAATCCTGATCCGAGTTGTTTTTATGATTACTATAACGATCTGATCCGTTTAATTATCCGATTCACCAGGGTTTTTTGTTCATCTTTGCCTTCGACGGGCAAAGACGGTGCTTGCGGCTGAGGGGATTTTGTGCCTTCTGGTCGAATGATTTGCACTAAACCTGCTTGAAGCAGGCTATATACAATGCGTCTAAATTCCAGTTCATTCATCTTCGTTTTGTTGGCGATCTGGCGCATTGTGTTTTTAGGGTTAATAAACGAAACCACCCGCCATTCTTTGGCACTTAAGTTTACGTTTCGGATGTTCGTTCCCGGGTTATCAGTAAATTTAAGGGCCATATCTAAACTGGGAATTTCATCTTGAAGACGTTCCAGCTCTTTTAATCTTCTGGACCCTTCTATGATAATGTTTTCTAAGCTGATACGCAGTGAAATTTTGTCGGGATCTGGTAGTCGATTATTACGGAATTGAAATAAACCCTCAGCCCAGGTGAAGATATTGTTGGTCGTTTCGACAAACTCATATTTTAAACTATTTAAGATTTCTTGTTGGCTCAGATAGTTGGCATTGATAAGCATCAGTCCCAATTCTTTATCCCCGATATTTCCCGCTTGCTTTTTTATAATTTGGTATTGTTTCTTTGATAACTTATCGTTTCTATATAAAATACCCGCCAAACTCCCGTCTGTAGAATCTTTATGCGCATATGAGAGTTTTCCGTCCTCAAATGAGATCCAGGCGTCATGGTTCGGCCCATTGATAACAAGGGTCCCGGTTTTTTTGGCGATCTTTATTAAATTTAACAGCTGCGAGAATGAAAAATCTCTCAGGTTCCCTTTTAAAGCCATTACACTTCCATTGGACCTTTAACTAACTTTGAGGAGATTATACATTCATGAATTATATCAGTCAAATGAGGGAGGAACCAAGTCAGAATGCTTAATAAATTTATTAGCTGCCTATAAATGACCTATTTTTGCCTCTGATCTTGACATGTTCCCGACCTCAATATATAATCTTGCCGCAATGAACAATCCCCGGTAGCTCAATGGTAGAGCGGTCGGCTGTTAACCGATAGGTTGCAGGTTCGAATCCCGCCCGGGGAGCTGAAAGCACACCTCTCCTTGATGAGAGGTGTTTTTTTATGTTTATACTGCAATGACATGGATCATTCTAAGTATGGTTCTTAACAGCTTGAATGGCGGGGCGACTGCGGAACCACAGCCATCCCGCTTGAGCTGTCATCCCTAAAGAAAAACCTGCTGTTCCGACAATGATCCCGGCAGGTTCATTCCAGTAAATCCCTATCCCGTATGTAATCAAACTGGCAGCCAAGAATATGGCAACCGCTTCAGGAACCCCCCGGGTCTTTTGTGAGTGAAGCATCACACCCTGATACCAACTTTGTAGAGCATTAGCGCCAGGTACAAGCATGCCAAACCAGAGAGCGATTTCTGCCAATTGTGTTAGATCAGGATCCAGAGAGGATATATGCCGAAACCAAAGCTCTGATAAAGGCGTTAGAGCTATGATAAATAGGACGCTTGTTGTGGAAAGGGTGATCATGGCAGTAAATTTTTTCAAAGGGGAATAGGAGTGAGTTTTTCCTAAGAGGGCGACAACGACCTCATTATAAGCGACACCAGGACTGCGGAAAATGAAAAGCAATCCTGAGATCACAGGCCAAACCGCTAGTGAGTCTATAGGTCTGGGCATGCGGCTGAGGGCAGCGCTGATCAAGGGTTGGGAGAGCAATGTCATCAAGGAAGTCAAAGCAAGAGGGAAATAAAACTTAATAAATGATTGACGGGTGAGCTCTACTTCAGCAGCAGGTGCTGTTTTAAGTTGATGTTCAATCACAGGATGAACGCGCAGTCCAATATAAACAGCTTCACATATTACACCAGCAGATACCGCACTTGTCGCGATGAGGATGCCCGGAATATCCTTGATGATCATACCGATCAACAGCACGATTCCGTCCGCGGAGAGGCGAACAAGGGTACCAACACTGACTGTGCGAGCGTGATCAAAGCGGATTAATACTCCCTGGTTAAATCTCCGGTATGCGATTGCCCATGTCCAGGGTAACATGATCATCAATCCGGTTCGAGCGGCTGGGATGATTTCAGGTGGAGCGCCAATGATATGTTTTGAAATGAGATCATATAAAGGTGTAAAAGCTACCAGGGCATGGATCGCGGTTAGCGAACCCCCGGAAATCATCATGAATTTCCGAATCTTCCTGTAGGAATTCCAATCTTTACTCAATGCGGTTGAAGCCGCAAGCAGCATGATAACGGGCGCTTCGATGATCAGGGCGATGGGGAAAACGATCCCACCATATGCTGCTAAATTGATTTTTGGATTGGCTAATCGAGCCATCACAGCGCTGAGCGCTGGCAATTCCAGCGCCATAAGCAACCAGCTGGCAGCAAGCGGCCACCAGGTTCGCGTGATTTCCGGGATATCCAGGGCGATTTCAGTTTGATGTTTTGACATCAGGCTTAAGTTTAGATTCTGGTAAGAGAAGGAGAGCTGGCATAGTGCACAATGATGTAATGATGGCGATGTAGTACGCAAATCTTAAACCGAACGCATCACCTATTATTCCAATGAGTAACAACATTCCTGCATTGGTGAGGAAAGAAATTAGCATGTAAATCCCGTTCCCGGTTGCCCTATGGATCTTGAATTGATCCTGCACAAGGGCTAAAAAGATAGTCCCTGTCGACTTGCTGCTCATCCCCAGAATGATTAAAAAGGGGATCATTTTCCATCCAGAGGTGTTTAGGAAGCCGAACAAAGTCAAAGAGGATATCAACATGGCTGGAATTAAAATTTTTTTCCGGCCTATGACATCGCTCAATGAGCCCAGCAGCAAAGCTCCAAACACGCCGGACACTTCTAGTGCAGACAGGCTGGCACCTGCAATCCACAAAGGAGATCCATTTTGCCGTAAATAGGTCGGCAGGTATGTGGAGATGGAAGCGAGTAAAAAATTGCGAAGAACTAAGATTAAGGATAAGGGAAGAAAAAATGACTTGAATTTATGGAAATCAAGGGAAAAGGAAGAGGCTTTTTGAGGATGGATGTCAATTTTCTTGAGTTGGAAAAAAAGAATAAGACTAGCTGCCCAACCAATGAGCATTAATCTGTAGGTCCCTTCCAAACCCCAAACACCCACAGCCCAAACCACGAGTAAAGGGCCGAGCGTCCGACCTAATCCTCCGCCGGCCATATATAAACTCATTCCAAATCCCACTCTTTTTTTAGAAGAAACACCAATGATAGCAGGAGATGGAGCGTGAAACAAAGAAGAACTGAAACCAGCTAACAGCAGCAATACCCCTAACACCCAGGGTGATGGCGCCAGCCCAAGCATGCTCATAAACGTGGATGTCAAAGCTGGAGCAAAAATAACAAAATATCGAGCACTTGTTTTATCCGATACATAGCCGAGCAAAGGATTTAAAATCGCGGGGATACGGATCAGGGTCGTCAAAGCACCAGCAGAGGTTAGGGATAACGAGAGTTTATGGATGATTTCAGGTAAAAGGGGGGCTAAAAAAGAAGTGTGGAGGTCATGCAATAGGTGTCCGCCGGCCACAGAATAAACTTCTTCAGCATTAAAGGGTTTGTCTCTTTTTATTGATCCCATAAACATAAAACCGTGTAATATAAAAACTGGTTCGAAAACACCATCTCAGTCATGTTCCATTTTGAAATATGCTGTTTAGTTAAAAAAAAAAGCCTTTCCAAAATTAAAATAGGCTTTCTAAGGATGCGGACTCAGCCTAACGTGAAATGCTTTCGAACGGTTTTGGTGATTTTCCAGGTGCATTTCAAACCTTTTGGAAACGTGACCAGATCTTTCTGTTTGATTAAAACAGGTTTTCCGTTTTGTGGTGTAACCAAAGCTTCCCCTTCAAGCAAATAACAAGTTTCGCCTGAGTCATATTCCCAGGAAAATTCAGAAGCTTCTTTTGACCAGGTGGGCCAGTTAAAGACATCTAATTCTTCTAGATGTTGTTGGTCAGGGTCGTGGATTACGATAATTTCATCCATGCTTAATATCCTTCCAGATCGGAGGAATTATAACACAGAACATGGAGGAGTTTCCGGTGGCTGTTGGTCGTGCAACCTTGCATATGGAACAGTATTAATTATGAAAAGGGGATTTTTGATTTTGATAAGGAGTGTGAAAGGCAAAAAACCACTATGAGACAGGTATCGTATTACCCAGAAAGGCGGTGCTTTAGAGCGGGAAGCAAATAAGAAAATCGCTGCCCGGGAAGCGCTTCTGTATAGATATGAAGAAGATATTAATTCTCTAAGAGAACTTCGTAGAGTTTCACAGGACGTTTGCGGCCTTTGACCTTGATTGGCTTCATGGGTTCTATGGAATATTCATGAGATATTTTCTGGTAGGTTTCCTCTCCCACCAAAAGCCGATTCGGTTTTGCGTGTTGGAGCATACCATGAGCCACGTTGACCAAATCACCCAAGACAGTAAACTCCACCCTTTGGCTGGTGCCAACATATCCAACTACAGCGTATCCTGTTTTGACACTCAAACGCAAGTTTACAGGACGATCGAACTCATTGGAAAAGGTTTTTATATGTTTGATGGTGGCTATTCCTGCCTGAACGGCGCTGAGATTGTGATTGATTTGTTCATCTGACATGCCGAAGACAGACATCACGCCGTCACCCAGGTAACGTACCACACCGCCTTTGTCAAAAATTATATTCGTAATTTCAAGGTAATATTTGTTGAGCAGTTTTCCAAACTCTTTCGCACCCATGCTTTCTGCGAGCCCCGTGGAATCCGTGATATCTGCGAAAAGCACCGAAATCTTGCGTTCTTTTAATCCAGGCATTGTGCCATGTAAATCGTAATCCCTGAGCACGTAATCGACTTCTTGGGGGGACACAAAACGCTGGAACATTTGCCTTAAACTTTGTTCTTCCTGGACTTTATCCAGCAAATTAACCCGTTGGATCGTGAGTGAGGCTTGATGGCTGATGGCAATAGCCACTTGTAAGTCCGTATGAGTGAAAGGCCGAGATTCCGGCATGGATTTATACATGTAAATCAGGCCGTTAACCTCGTTTTCTGACATGATGGGAACACACAGAGCAGATTTAATCTGAAGTAAAGCTGCACTATCGCTGCTATTGATGGCGTCGCTTTTTGACATGTCAGGGATGACTACAGAAGATTTTTCTTTGATGGCGGATTGAGCTATGGTAGAGGGAAAGCCCAGATCTTCTAATTTATGAAATTGCTCTTTAAGGATGACTTTACATTTGTCTGCCCCCATGGCTTGTTTCATTAAGCTGGCCACTTCTTCCAGGCACTCGGGCAAATTCATAACCGTATTCAGGCGTTCTGAAATTTGATAGAGGAGGACCGTATGGTGGTCCAAAGCTTCAAGCAAACGCTCACGAGTAAATTTTTGGGGACCCTTGATGGCATCAAGGGGTTCTTCTGTACCACGAATGACGACATTCAGCGTTGAGCTTCCAATCCGAATCATATCCAGGTGTTGCAGGCGGTATGTGAATGATAAACGCCTGCGATTGACATATGTGCCATTTGTGCTTGAAAGGTCCTGAAGCAAAGCCGTATCTGTGTTCCGGTTGTAATCGATTCTGGCATGGTGGCGAGAGGCGGAGGGCTCTGCGATGACGATGTCGTTGTTAGGATGTCGCCCGATGGTATTTCCGCCAGGCTTCAGCGTGTATTTTACGGGTTCTTTACCAGGAACGCGGATCGTTATTAGCCACATGTAAGGTTCCCTCTCTGGATTTGTATAATCTACACATATTATAGCTTAGTTTCCTATGCAGATAAATAACAAAAGGTGATCATAATTGGGGTTAAGAAGGATAAAGATATCTACCAGCATCGCAGAGGAATATTTTTACCATTTGCTTAAATTAAAAACATAAGATAGGAGTTCTTTGCGTTCCTTTTCCGTCATAAAACGGGATTTTGCATCATCCACAAATTGAATTGTAATTAACTCTGTGTTGATATGTCGATTTTGATAAAAGACATGGAGGTCCAAAAAAGCCTTGTCTGTATACTCGTAAAAAGGAAGGCGTTGGGAGATGTCGTATTGATCAAAGAAAAGGTTCCCCAAACCATAATGGATAAAAGAATCCGCATAAAACTCAATTGGTTGGGGTTGGTGAGCTTGGCTGCCGCTGACGATCACTGCTCCAGAATAGGCTAAAGATTGAAAATCCTCTTTGTTGATCTGGCTTTGATTTCCGTATACTTCCTCATGCTGCATGGTGACGATTGGCAGATACCCCTCGTCTTTCAATTTTTGAATCTCTTGCCTCATCCAGGGAAAATCACACCTGGCCGCGCCCGGGGTATAAGCGGACGCTGTGGCATATCTTGTACTCGTCTTTGCATTGCATCCCAAGAAGGCAAATTGATTTCCGTGATGTGTGATTGTAAGCGGTTTTAATCCCTCTTGAAGGTTTTTTCCGCCCCCGTACACAGGCAGGTCGAGTTCCTGATATAGATCAAGGGTGTGAAACATCGCTTCCGGGCCATAATCCCCTAAATGATCCCCGCTGAGTTCAATAATGTCAGCCCCGATAAAATTCAATAATTCTAGATAACGGTCATCGCTGCAAAATCGCTGGCTTGAACCGTCAGTCGCCGGTGGAGGACAGTCTGAAGCGAAAGGGACTTCGTTGTTGATGTGAGTGAAATCCGCACTTTGCAAGAAAGACCCGATGTTTTCCGCCGGGTAAGTGATTCCTTTTTCCTCCATTAAGCGTGCTGTGTCCCGAACGAGCGCGGTCACGCCGGTAAGTATCAGAGTTGTCATTTCCTCTGGATTGCGATTCGTGAGATTTGTGTTTTCAGTGAGAAAGGATTCTCGATGGTCAGGATAGCCGGAAACGCTGATGGGAATGGATAACAGATCTATGGAAGGATTGAAATCTTTATGAATTGCTTTTTGACCCGAAACGCTGAGTATTTTCCATTTTGGTTCCAATTTTGAAAATGGAATCACAGCCCAGGTTTCGGTGTCGGACCAGAGGGTATCCAGTATTTCATCCTCGGGCACAATGGAGATAGAATCTACATCTGGTGGGCCCAACTGGGAAGATAACATTTGGCGGGTCTCATCTGACATAACTAGTGGTTGATTTTCATATAATCCCTTGGAGATTCCCTCCCAGAAAAGTTTAAGCTTAGTAGTTTTTATATCCTCTTGCAATGATGGGAAAGGGGAGACAAGTACATAAGTCCAATATCCCACGACATCCTTATCACCTATGAGGATTTTTATCGAAGCATCTTCAGGTCGATCTGTTACCGAAAAACCTTGCGGGACACGAATCATTTCTTTTAAATTTGTGGGAAAAACAGGGTCTATCCAGACCGTTTTTGATATTTCTGTGGAAACTGGAGTGGAGGTTGGTTGAATGGTGTCCGTTGGGGCACTTGTACTGGTTGGGATTATTTCCTGGGGATTAGCACCTGGTATTTTCGTTTCTTGTGGGGCTTTTTTTCTGAAATCTGTTGCCGCAGGGGAAGGAGATAAGCCAGAAGGGAAACAAGCAGCGAGAGGAATGGAAATTATAAGGAGGAAAATTCCTATCCACCAGACTACGTTATTGTTAATTCGCAGGAATGACAGGTTCATGAAAACCAGCCTGAAATAGTGCCGGAAAGGAGAGAGAAAGGAAGTCGTTATTAAGTGTCTGCCTCGCCACTGTACCGGGAGCAAATTTGGTAAAGCGATTCCACTTTTTGTTTATCGTCCCCGTAAGGACAGTGAACCTGTTGTTTGCGTTCAAAATATTGCCCGGTTACATTTTCAACCGCCGGGGAGGTTGCTAACCAGACCGGTGTTTCTGCCCCTTGGTCTGGTGTTTGATGGCCACCAAATCCAAGGTTATTGCTCAAAGTAGAGTTGACATCACCTGGATGGCAGGCATTCACCGTCACGCTGTATTGTTTTAAGCGGTCAGCAAAAGCCACTGTCAACATTCTGTCTGCTTGTTTAGACTGACGATATGCAGCGCCATTGCTGTAAGGTCGCTGCTCAAATTCGAGATCATTCATGTCCAAACCGCCCGCCCAGTAACTGGCTACGTTAATGATCCGTGAAGGGGAGGATTCGATAAGAAGGTCTTTAAACTCTTGAATCATCCAAAAATACCCCAATACATTCGTCGCAAATTGTAATTCTATCCCCTCTGGCGTTTCCTTACGTTCTTTTGGAGTGGTCCCCGCGTTATTGATTAGGATATCTAGGGGACCTGACCAACGACGCCTAAGCTCTTTGATTGATTCAAGGCGAGAAAGGTCCACGAGCTGATATTCAACGGAATCATTGCCTGTAGTTGAGGTGATGTCTTGTACGGTTTGCTGAGATTTCTTTTCGTTACGGCAGCAAAGTGTGACCGAATAACCTTTAGCCGCTAATTGTCTCGATATCGCTTTTCCAATGGCCCCTGTCCCGCCTGTGACCGCTGCGGATTTGACACCGGCGTCTGTTGTTGGCATAGATAGATCCTCAGAAATCATAAAGGAAATCGCAATGGGTAGTGTAGCGCATCGGTTGGCGTGAGTCAATATGAGTATTAAAGCTTGGATGGGATGAGGCTGCGGAGTATAATAATCAATAAGCCATTGACCTTTAAATTAAGCTAGAAATCAAAGAAAGGAATAGGTTTACGAATTGAGTAAAGAAATCTCAGATTTTGTAAAATCGTTATCCGATAAATATTCCCGTGTGGATCAAGAGTTACTGCAAAGGGCTTACGAACTGGCAGAGAAATCCCATGCAGGCCAGAAACGTGCGTCTGGAGAGCCTTATGTGTCTCACTGCAAGGCTGTGGCTATGATCCTTTCGGAAATGCATGTGCCTCCGGCGGTGGTCGCCGCAAGTTTGCTACATGACATTGTAGAGGATACGAAGGTCTCAATTGAAAAGCTCCGCAGAGATTTTGGAAGCGAAATTTCTGGGTTAGTTCAAGCTGTCACGAAACTGGATTCGCTCCCTCGTGTTTCCCGGAGCGACCGGGTGGATGACAGGGAGGAAGAAGGCTATCAGGGGGAGGACAGCGATACGGAAGGGGGGACTGGTTGGCGTAAAGAATTAGCTTCAGAGAATTTACGGCGAACGTTTTTGGCGATGGCAGACGATCCCCGGGTTGTTTTGATAAAACTGGCGGATCGCCTTCATAATATGCGCACATTACACTACTTGCCTCCAGATAAACAAAAGAGGATCGCGCGGGAAACGATGGATCTCTTTGCTCCCCTTGCCAGCCGGATCGGTATTTGGCAGATAAAGTGGGATCTAGAAGATTTATCATTCCGATATTTAGAACCTTCGATTTACAGGGATATCGTGGGGAAACTGGACGAGCGGAGGTCAGAACGCGAACAAGAAATGAACGCAATCATAGAGCGTATTAAGGAGGTCATGAAATCAGAGGGAATTGAAGCGGAGGTCACGGGGAGGCCAAAACATATCTATTCGATTTACCGGAAAATGAAGCGCAAAAAAATTCCTTTTAACCAGCTCCATGATATCAGAGGGGTACGGATTATTGTTCCTAAGGAACAAGATTGTTATGCTTCGGTGGGGATTATTCATTCCCACTGGCGTCCTTTACCAGGGGAATTTGATGATTATATAGCCGCTCCAAAACCCAGCTTATATCAATCTATTCATACTTCCGTGGTTTATGACGATGGAAACACCCTTGAAGTCCAGATAAGGACCCCGGAAATGCACCGGAACGCGGAGTTTGGAATTGCTGCCCATTGGAGATATAAGGAAGGCAAGAAACGGGATAAGGATTTTGAGCAGCGTGTGACCTATCTACGACAAATGCTGGAATGGCAGCAGGATGTGGAATCAGCTCAAGAATTTGTGGATGGGTTAAAAACGGATGTATTTGGGGACCAGGTTTATGTATTCACGCCACGCGGCGATATTATCGACCTGCCCGCTGGTTCAACACCCATTGACTTTGCATATAACATCCATACGGAAGTCGGTCACCGCTGTCGGGGAGCAAAGGTCAATGGAAGATTGGTTTCTTTAGATCATAAATTGAGAACGGGAGATCAAGTTGAGATCCTTACAGCCAAGCGAGGGGGACCAAGTCGAGATTGGTTGAATGAAAACCTGGGTTTAGTGAAAACAAAAAGGGCCAGATCAAAAATTCGGCGCTGGTTTAAGCGGCAGGAGCGGGAGAAGAACGTAGCAAGTGGGAAGTCATTATTAGAAAGAGAAATAGTTCGCTTGGACCTGGGGGACAACATAGATTTTGAGGAAGTTGCGGGCATTTTCCGGTATGAAACTGAGGAAGATTTATTTGAAGCTGTCGGATGTGGGGATATTTCAATAGACAGGGTGATGAACACCCTGGTAACAATTAAAGAAGGAGAGCCAGCGGGTTTCCCTGCCCCATCGCAAGAAGATATTAGCCGGGAAACCTCGGGGGATATCCGCGTTTTAGGATTGAAGGGACTGCGGAATCATTTGGCGGGTTGTTGTAATCCGACGCCAGGGGATGAAATTGTAGGTTACATTACGCGAGGCAGGGGTGCTACTATCCACAGGCGTGATTGTCCGAATATCTTGAACATTGAAGATAAAGAGCGTCTAGTGGAAGTCAATTGGGGCTCACCGGAGCGAACCTTTCCTGTTCCTGTGAAAATTAAAGCCTATGATCGTGATGGACTGACTAGGGATATCGCAAATTTGCTTTCCAATAACAATATCAGCTTGAGTGGCTTAAAAGTAGATGTGGACCACTCCCGGGGAGAAGCGGTCTTTAATTTGGTTTTGGGGGTCAGAAATGTCACAGACCTGAGAAGGATTTTAGATCAGTTAGAACGATTGAATAACGTCTACGAAGCCCGCAGGGAACGTTCTGTATAATTTTGGATAGCAACAAAGAAAGCTTTGTGATATGGACGTAGGTGATGAAAGAGCCACGTTCCTTATCCAAGTAAAGCATTGCGCATAGCGGTAACGAATTTATCAAATGCATCTGTGGGATGCTCTCTTCCTGGGCGGTCGAGAGATCTAAAAAAGGTTTTTCGTAGGGGGCGACTTAACTCTAGCTGAACACCTTTTTTGGATTCACAAAGATTACAGAGATTGGAAGGATGCTTCCCTGAATGATCCGTCTGATCTCGGGAAGCCCAAAATCCATTAGAATTTAATTGTTCTATGATTCGGTTAATTATAGGCGTATTCAAACCTCCCACAAAAACGGCTTCTTGTGGAAAAGCACAGCCGTGGATTGATACAGCAAATTTCGTTGTTTGGAGTAGGTTTACGCAAAGTGGATCATTAAATTGTGTGCTGGGAAGGTGTAATTCACAGTTATTCGTGTATTGGATACCTTCAAATACGTAACAGGATAAGTCATTACCTGAGATAGATTGAGCCAGTTTTCCTGTTCCGGGTTCGATACCGCCTGCGTGGGGAGCCAAAATGGCGATTTCCGAACCGCGATCTAACACAAGCTGAAAATAATCGACTCCGGAATTTTTATTGGAAATGAGCGCTTGAAAATCTTGTGGCCTATGTCCCATGGCGAAAGAATTGAAGAAAACCTTAGAAAAAACTATATTTAGTTAGGTATGCAGAATTATAAAGGAAAATAGGGGGATAACCTCTCCTAAAAGAAAATGTGTTAGGAGTAAAGTAATGGAAATTTAAATTGACAAGCTATTTTCATTATCATATACTACGCATTATATATAAATAAATAAGCACCGACTCATCGATATAAGAATCAAAATTGTTCCTATGAACAAAGTTCTTTACACTGACGAGGTGGGGGATGCGATATGCTCCTATCAGCCACTATGTACCTGCTGGGGTAAAAAAATGTGCAACATGGTGGCATTTTTTATTTTAACAGGTGGAAGCGATTAGAAAGGAGGTGGTGATAATCAATTGAATGAGAAGGGATTACGTTTAGCAGACGAGTCTAAGATATTTCCCTCATTGGGAGGAGATGTACAGATGAAGACTAAGAAGATATGCAGATTGACATTGCTTTTAGTCATCGCAACCCTAATTTGTACTGCTTGTGGACAAGCTGCGCAGCCGACAATAAAAATAGGTATAAACGCACCTCTTACAGGGGACATCCCCAAAGTGGGAGAGGGGACGAAGTTTGCTGCTGAGATGTGGCTGGAAGAGGTAGGGGGAGAGCTGGAAGTGGGAGACCAAACCTATCCAGTAGAGCTGGTCATCGAGGACAATGAATCGAAAGCGGAATCAGCTGCCTCCGTGAACCAAAAGTTAATCACCCAGGATGAGGTTCTGGCCATTGTCGGTCCTCAATCCTCCAAACAAGCTGTCCCTGCCGGTGGAGCTGCAAATGATGGTCAAACACCGATGGTCAGCCCCTGGTCCACAAACCCGAATACTACCTTGAATCGTCCCTGGGTTTTCCGAACACCTTTCTTGGACAGCTTCCAGGGCCCTGCGGTAGCTAAATTCGTCACGGAGGAATTCGGTTTTACTAAAGCAGGCGTGCTTTATGATATCGCCAGCGATTACCCCAAAGGGTTAGCGGACTATTTCAAGCAAGGGTGGGAAGACATTCATGGAGAAGGATCCGTGGTTGCCTTCGAAAGTTTCACAACCGGGGATACAGATTTCAGCGCTCAAATAACGAAGATCAAAGAATCCGGAGCGGAATTCTTCTTCACACCACAGTACTACAATGAGGTGGCGTTGATCGTGCAGCAAGCTCGCGAACTCGGTTTCAATCAACCCATCGTGGGCAGCGACAGCTGGGGGTCAGCTGAGTTGCTGAACCTGTGTGGCGAGGATTGTTATGGGCTTTTCTACAGTTCACACTACCTGGCAGAAAATCCCACAGGGGAAGCGAAGGAATTCATCGAAGGCTACGAGGAAAAATATGGGTATGTCCCGGATGATGTGGGGGCATTAACCTGGGACACGATGCACATCATCGAACGGGCCATAACGGAATGTGGTGAGATTACGGGGGATATCGAAGCTGACCGTACATGCGTCCGGGATGCTCTGGCAAATATCAAAAACTTTGAAGGTGTGACGGGCACGATGACGTTCACTGAAGAAGGCGACCCGATCAAATGTGCGTTGATCATCAAAATTGGTGATGATGGCTCGAAGTCAGTATACGAGCAAACATGCCCTGAAGAATAACCCGTCAAGCGAAGCGGAAAAGTTTATCTTTGAGGATTAACAGAGATGGGGGTGGGTGAAATGATCCGGAATCCCACCCCCATCCCATCAGGAGAGCGAAAATATGGATGTGTTTTTGCAACAACTTATGAACGCTTTGCAGTGGGGAAGTTTTTATGCTTTGATCGCCATTGGGTATTCCATGGTCTACGGGGTGTTAATGTTGTTTAATTTCGCCCACGGGGATATTTTTATGGTGGGGGCTTATATTGGTTTTTTTGTTTCCAGCGGCTTGTTAGCACTCAATCTAGGCTCAGTTATTGGGCTGTCCACTGGCGTAGAATTGGGATTAGTATTGGTCTTGACTTTAATATTTTCTATGCTCCTGAACTCTATCGTGGGCATGGGAGTGGAACGAATTGGATATCGGCCTTTGCGAGAAGCACCCCGGGCCTCAGCAGCGATTACAGGGTTGATGATCGGCATCATCCTTGAGACGGTGAACTTGGCGCTGTTAGGACCACAACGGAGATCTTTTCCGGAATTGATCCCTACGACTACTATTACTATCGCTGGGGCCAGCGTGACTAATAAAAAGATATTGATCGTGATTGTCTCCCTTGTATTGGCATTGCTGGTGCACCAGTTCGTTCAGCGCACTAAATGGGGCATGGCGATGAGGGCAATGGCGTATGATTATGTCGTTGTCCCGCTCATGGGTATTTCCAGTGATCGTATCGCGTTGATGACATTTGCTATCGGTTCAGCGCTTGCTGCAGCGGCCGGCATATTGTTTGGGATAGCTTACCCTGTGCTGGATCCGAATATGGGAATCTTGTTTGGGTGGAAAGCTTTTGTGGCAGCTATACTGGGCGGCCGCGGTTCGATCCTGGGTGCTGCCTTAGCGGGATTCCTGCTGGGGTTCATCGAAATATTCGTGACTATGATATTTCCATCTACGATGAGAAACTTAATTGCCTTTGGCATCATTTTGATTATATTGACCTTTCGCCCCCACGGATTTTTCGGTGAGCCATTTAGCGCACAACTGCGTCTCTAAATTGGGCGAAATGGGATTAATTTTGGAGTGAGGTATAAGAAATGCCAAACAAAATCAAGAGCGCTGGTAAGAAAACATGGGGAACAATAACGAGCCGGTTTAAGAAATTCCGATCTAACTTTCGGGACGTCCCATTGATAAGTTGGTTAGTGGCTTTTGGAGTCACAGTAGCGTTGGAAATTTTCGTCGGCCAAGCATTAGCGAGGATGGTTGGTTTATCAAAACCACCAGCTTTGTTTGGCGTCGCGCTTGTCCTGGACAACCCTGCTAAGTTTCTGAGCGCGATCATCTACATGATACTGGTCTATGCGTTACCAGTCGGGGTCATCGCATATTTAACCAAGGGGGTAGGGAATCAAATCGCAAAATGGTTACTTCAATTCCCTCTTTTGTTAACGTCTGTGGTCCATCTATTGTTGATTTATGGGGTGATGCACTACTGGACGAATATCAGCGATTACCGCTTGTTAGTCGCTCGTTTGGCGATGATATCCATTATTGTGACCCTGAGTTTGAATGTCGTGAATGGTTATATGGGCGAGTTCTCTTGTTCACATCCCGGGTTCATGGCTTTGGGAGCCTATATCTCTTCCATTTTCACCGTCTTATTGTTTGTGACAGAGAATCGCTTTGGGGATGCTTTGATGCCAGCCTTCCTGGGACCATTCATGTTTCCCGTATCCCTTATTTTAGGGGGATTTGTCTCAGCAGCGGGCGCTCTACTGGTGGCCATCCCGTCTTTCAGGACACGAGGTGATTACCTGGCGATCATATCTTTGGCGTTTATGTTTATCGTAAAGAGTTTGTTTGAAAATTTGGAAGTGGTTGGTGGCGCGCGGGGTATCAGTAACCAACCTGATTACGCCAATTTAGCGACGATTTTTGTCTGGACGGTGTTAGCTATCTGGATCATCAATAACTTTGTCAGATCAACGATGGGCAAAGCGCTCAATGCGGTCCGGGATGGGGAGCTGGCGGCAAGCGCGATGACAGTGAATACGCAGAAAACGAAAATGGTGGCCTTCTTATTTGCCGCATTTTGGGCTGGAATTGGCGGGGGGTTATTTGCCCATGTCATCAGGTATATAAACCCCGGTACTTTTGGTATTCGCAAATTGGCAGAAGTGCTGGCTATGGTTTATTTTGGGGGTCTTAACTCAGTCACGGGGTCCATTGTCGGCGCGGTGGGGTTCAGTTTGATCAGCGAAGCGCTGCGGCCCTTAGATATTTTTAAATGGATTATCATACCCATTATGTTGATTTTGATCATGATCTACAGGCCAACAGGGCTCATTGCATTCCGAGAATTTGATGTGGCTCAGTTGTTCCAACCTAAAGAGAAACAAGAGGAAGAAGGAGTTGATCATGCCGCTGCTTGAAGTCTCTAACATGACGCATTTCTTTGGTGGATTGCGTGCGGTTCATGCATATAATCTGGAAATTGAACCCGGTCAAATAAGAGGGCTGATCGGACCAAACGGGGCGGGTAAAACGACCATATTTAACCTTATTACAGGTATTTACGATCCAACAGAGGGTGAGATTATTCTGGATGGAGAAACGATCAAAGGAAGGGAGCCTAATAAAATCGCCTCCCGGGGACTGGGAAGGACATTTCAGACACTGCGTCTTTGGAGGCATATGTCTGTTATTGACCATATCAAACTGGGCCGATATTCAAAGCTAGATTACGGGCTTCCTGGAGCATTCTTTAGCACACCACGACGGTTAAGGGAAGAAGAAAAGACGACGAAAATTGCTATGGATTTGTTAGAGTTGGTTGGTTTACCTGAAACAGCAGACCAACTTGTGACTAATCTTCCTTATGGTGCACAGCGCCGGGTTGAACTTGCCCGCGCTTTGGCTACTGAACCAAAAATTTTGTTCTTAGATGAGCCTACAGCGGGCATGAATCCTGAAGAATTGATTGATATGATGAAAATCATCCGGGAGGTCCATCAAGAATTAGACTTGGCAATCTTTTTAATCGAACACCGCATGAAGGTGGTCATGGATTTGTGCGAAGTCATCCAGACACTGGATTTTGGCGAAGTCATTGCTGAAGGCACCCCAGAAGAGATACGCAATGATCCTAAAGTGATCGACGCCTATCTCGGGAAGGAGGTTTCGGTCTGATGTATTTTTCTGTGGAAAATCTGAGTGTATCTTACGGGAACATTCGAGCTCTTCATGACATAAGCTTTAATGTCAATGAAGGCGAAATAGTATGTATCATAGGAGCCAATGGCGCTGGAAAAAGCACAACCCTTCGCGCGATTTCGAGATTGGTGCCTTCGCATGAGGGGTCAAAGATGGTATTCCAGGGTAAGGATTTGCTTAAACTTCCGCCTGATAAAGTCGTAACAGAGCTCGGGATTTCTCATGTCCCTGAGGGGAGGAGGCTGTTTGGAAACTTGACTGTCAAGGAAAACCTCACTTTGGCATCCTTTGCGCGCACGGATGATGACGCAATCCAGAGGGATTTGGATCGTGTATTTACTATTTTTCCCAGGTTGAAGGAGCGCATGAACCAGAAATCCGGCACGTTAAGCGGAGGAGAGCAGCAGATGCTTGCTGTTGGAAGGGCCTTGATAAGTGCTCGAAAATTTATGCTGCTCGATGAGCCCTCCATGGGATTAGCACCCTTGTTGATGGCAGATGTCTTTGATGCTTTACAGGAAATCAATGATGAGGGGACTACGATTTTACTCGTGGAGCAAAACGCGCGGCTGGCATTGCAATTCGCCCAGCGCGGATATGTGTTAGAAAACGGAAGTATGGTCCTGGAGGGCAGTTCGAAAGAACTTTTAGACAATCCGGAAGTGAAAAAGGCTTACCTTGGGGGGTGAATTCATTCTTCGCAACCGGCGAAATCTTTGATATATCCACCTTTTTCGCAGATCAATTCACCGTAGCGATCGGTGTAACAAAATGAATCTGTGAGGCCTTCAGCCTTTGTGAAGATGAAGACAGGTTCGTTTTGAAAATTCTCCACCTCATCAGTCACTATTAAACAGTCATCTAGCCAGCCGTATGTAAACTGCCAATCCAGGGAAATGATCATAAACGTCTTATCCAGCATGATAAATGAACGTTCATATTTGCATCCGGGGCAGTCAAGATCTCCGTAATTGGTGACTTTCCCGCACACGCTGACGGTTTCACCTTCGTCAGCAAGGCTGATTTCGCTGGGTGATATGCATGATGGATCATCAATTGTGGTGTCTGTGGCTTGGAGGACGGCTTCTTGAGTGGCAGCTTGGGTGGAGTGAAACTCGGTTGGCGTGTTCGTATCGGCTTCAGGCGTTTTCTCAATGACAGGTACTTCATTGACAGGAAGCGTATAAAAATCGAAGTCACGGGACATTTTTGCCAGCGATGAGTAAGTTGAGGTGATTAACACTGCAGAAAGGGCAGCTGAACCCAGCGCTGAGGAAGAAAGCGCTGGGAAATATTGACGCCGGCTCAGACTGCGAGCGGCATATAAGAAACTGTATAAAGCCCCTATGGGAATAAAGGTCAGCAGGATGGTAGCAACTTTGCCTTCAATCGTGCCTTGACTGTCGAAATACCGTCCATCAATAGCTAATAGGGCAATACCGCTTCTTAAGATAACTTGGATGGCGATGACAATAGGCAGTGTATGCTCAGAGAAACTCGAGTCAATATAGATGGGTAAGATGGTAAGAGCTATAGTTAAGCTCCAAAATGTCAGCAGAAGCAGAAAAAGACCAATCATGACATGAACGAAAGGTACATTGGCAGGTAACTGGGACTTATTGCGACGGGAATCTGCAGCTGTTTCAGCTGGTGATTGATTTTGGTTCCGAGAGTCTTCTTCTGGATTCTGTGTGTTTACCCCGCAATATTGACAATAAACCGCATCCAAAGGTATCAATTCATCACATTTTGGGCAATATTTCATATTGATTCCTCATCAATGACGACAATCAATGGGTATGTCTGGTTAACATAAAGTTTACCATGGGGGAAAAGGAAAATATTGGTAGAAACCCTACTATTTTGTAAGATACACTGGACGAGATCCAAAAGTCATGAATAAATCAGATATCTTCATTAAATATTTGTAATGTGCATATTCTGAGGAAACTTGCAAATGAGTTTGATCCGGGTTTGATGGGGTGAGAAGAACTTGAATCTCAAGTTCATTGACCTGGGGTGAGTTCTTTGAGAATGGCTTTAGTTTCTGATTTTCCTCCTGACCCAAGCTCACCTCCAGGGCCTACACAACTCGGGCAACCATTTTCGCAAGGGCAGTGGGAAACCAGTTGGAGCGCTTGTCTGATGAGCTCATCGTGTTTGTCAAAAAGGCGTTGGCTGAAACCCACCCCTGCTGGAATTTGTTCATAAACGACAACGGTAGGCTGGTCATTCCCGAAATTTGCGCTGGGATCAGCATGCACACCTAAGTCATATCTGTCACACATCAGCAGCAGGGGAGCCAAATGATGGAGCAGAAATGATAGTCCACTTAATCCGCTTTTGACACGGACGACATTTTCTGCGCGTTGGTGGCAGCGAGGGCATAGGGTGATCAGGTTTTCTATACGGTTCGCACCCTTTTTTGTTTGGAAACTTCGAAGGGGTTTTTTATGATGAACATGAAGTTGAGAGTCAGCAAAGATTTTTCCACAAGATTGACATTTCCTTTGGTCGCGATCCAAAACCAAGCTGCGGATTGATTCCCAATTGGGCCCATAAGAAAGGGGGCTGCTGGACCAGTCTCCCGAGGATTTTAGATTCTGGATGGTTTTCTCATCGAGGGCAAACCAATAGCCAGCAGTTTTTAATTCCGTTGGGGGTAGATCTAGATTCTCATGACCTAAAACTTCATAATGATCCCAATTGATTTTTTTAAAACCAACCACACGTTTGGTGACAGATAGATCGCCTTGAAAAATATGGCATCCAGATGATTTTTTATCTTGCAGCACAGATAGACACTCAACTGTTATCTCTTTTATCGGGTCTGTGTAATAATCCCCGTGAGCATCTATTAGGATGGCCTGATTGGTCTTAAGATCTAATTTTTTTACTTTATACACTTTACCTTCATGTAGGTAGATAGCGCCAGGATGAAGCATCCAATCAGCGCTCTTTTTATCGATTGTGCCAATGGTTTCCTTCTTTCCGGTGTGGTCGATATAAGTAATTATCACCTGATCAAAGTCTGTGGTTCGTAAGGAGATCTCACTTGCTGGATAACCTTTATCCATCCAGTAAAAGGTTTCTTCAGAATAATGCAATGAGCCTTTGCTTTGTAAATATTCCAAAAATTCCAATGTTTGGTCAGGGCTTAATTCACCATATCTTTCTCCCTCGCGAAAAGGCAGCTCGAAAGCAGCGCAAAGGATGTGTTTTACGAGAATGAGAAGATTATTTGGATCGATCAAAGCGTGTTCTGGGGAGCGTTCAAATAAATAATCCGGATGGTGAGCAAGGAATTGATCCAGGGGATTTGAGGAGGTTACCAAGATGGAAAGAGATGGTTTTTGGGTCCTACCTGCTCGACCGGCTTGCTGCCAAGTCCCTGCAATGGTACCGGGATAACCCGCAAGAATAGAAGCATCCATTCCCCCAATATCGATACCTAACTCTAAAGCGGTGGTAGCGACAACGGTCCGAACTATACCCTGGCGAAGTTTTCTTTCAATTTCCCGGCGTTGTTCGGGTAAATAACCGCTGCGGTAGGCCCGTAAGGCTTGATTAGCGCTATCAACATGGTCTTCGATTTTACTGCGGATAAACTCAACTGATTTTCGAGAACGGGCAAATAGGATCGTTTGTACATCATATGAAAAAAGGTCCTTGGCGAGACGGACGCTTTCATTTTGCATGCCTGCCCTGAGACCAAGTTTTTTGTCAATAACGGGGGGGTTATATATCAGGAAGTGCTTTTCACCGCGGGCAGAAGTGTCCTCATTAACCACCGAAACAGGTTCTTCAATGAGCATCTCAGCTAATTCCTTAGGATTGCCGATGGTAGCAGAGGTAAGTATAAATTGGGGACGAGAGCCGTAATACTCAGCCACTCTTTTTAAACGCCGGATGACATTCGCTACATGGGAACCAAAAACACCCCGATAGACATGCATTTCATCGATTACGACGAACTGCAGCTGAGAGAAAAACAATTCCCATTTTGTGTGATGGGGAAGGATCCCCAGGTGGAGCATATCGGGGTTGGAAAGGATGATTCTCGAGTTTTGGCGGATGAGTTTCCGGTCCTGGCTTGGGGTATCCCCGTCATAAGAAGCAGTAGGAAGCGGAAAAGAGGACTTTAGAACGGTCAATTGGTCGTGGGCAAGGGCTTTAGTGGGAAACAGATATAAGGCGCGTCTCTGTTCGTTTTTTAAAAGGGTGTCAACGACAGACAAATTGTATGCCAGGGTTTTGCCGCTGGCGGTCCCCGTCACCACGGCGACATTCATCCCGTTTTTTATCCTATCCCAGGCCATTTTTTGATGTTTGAAGAGGTCCTTCACCCCCAGCTTTTCAAACGAAGTGGACAGAGAAGGATGGAGATCTTTTGGGGGTGAAGCATATTCAGGAGTGCGTTTCGGGAAAGTTTTCCAGGCGGTTATTTGAGCGGCAACGGAAGGATCAGCGCGCCAATGATTGAGTAATTTGGAAAGGGACATAGTTTTCGCGCATTATTAAATCGGGCATGATGATCAAAGATGATAACAAGCGTTTCTTTTGTTATGTTCCATGATCAAAGGGCTTCTTCTTCTGCTCTTAACTTCATTTGGTTCCGCAGGGTTTCGATGTCGTTTGGGATCACGAAAGCACACCAGCCCATGAATAAAGCTGCAATCATCCGGGCTATGACGCTTATGATTAATATGGCGAATCCAAGGGATGTGGAGCGGGCAATGAAGCCGGCAAGTAAAGGAGCAAGGGCGGCCCCGCTGTTTTCGATGAAGTATTGCAGAGAGAAGGCTGTGCTGCGCACTTCAGGAAGAGCGATATCGTTGATTGAAGAAGTGATATTTGGGCTGCCCATGGGCATGAAAAATGCTGTGATGGCAAGCATGATTCCAAAGAAAAGGGGTTGATCGATGGGGATAGACATCGTGAGCGCGATGAGAACCGCGCCAATCAAAGCCCCGACCATCGAAACCAGCATCCGCCCTTTTTTTGTTCGTTGAAAGGCAGCATCGCCCAGAAGACCGCCTGCAAAGTAACCAGAAGCAAGGATCAATACAGCTGGCACCATGGTCATCATGACTGCTGATTGCCCATAGGATCGCTCACTTTCAAGATATCGAAAAAACCAATAGGTGATCACCTGCCAGGGAAATACGTTTACAAATCCCTGAACGAAGAGCAGCCACATGCTGCGCTTTTTGAGTAAACGAAGTGCTTCCTGAAAATCAAAACGGTGGATGGGTATGAGCTCGCGGTCTGATAGTTCCGGTTCACTCTGACCGCGGGGCGCTTCTTTAACCGTGAGGAGAATGACCAGAGAAAGCAGGATGCCCAGGGAACCGGTGATGTAGAACACCGCACGCCATCCTAAAAGACCGCCTAACGAGATGGCTAAAATCATGCCTAATAAATACCCGATGGGCATGGAGAGTTGCAACAAACCGTAAATCTTACCGCGGGTTTTAGGAGGAAAATGATCCCCGATCAGACTGTAAATACCGGGATAGCTGGAATCATCGATGCCGGTTGAGGAACGCGTGGCAGCAAATAGCGGAAATGTGGGTGCAATGGCGCTGAGCCAGGTGGTGCTTCCCCAAAGAAAGGAGGCTAGTGCGATCAATTTAGGACGGGCGAAACGGTCATATAAATATCCCCAGATGGGATAAAAAACCGTGCCCACGATCAAGGCTCCAGACACAAGGGCGCCCATTCTGACTTCATCTATTTGGAAAGCCTCCATGATATCCGAGGTCAGAGGTCCGATGAGGAGTTTGTCCGCTTGATGAAAAAGCATAAAAGCAAATGAAAGAGAGATTACCAACCGCCCTTGTTTTTTTCGATGAGCGAGTTTCATATGATGTCCTCCTGTTATTCCACACCCATTCCCATTAAATCGGGTGTGTCAAATGTTTTTGCCAGCTCTTTCCGGAATTGTTGCGTGTAGAGTCGGTAATACTCCCCCTTCTTTTTTATCAATTCCCGGTGGGTCCCCATCTCGGCAATTGAACCCTGGCGGATGAAAATAATCCTGTCTGCTTTTTTGATAGTGGAAAGGCGATGTGCAATCACAAAGCTGGTTCGACCTTCCATGAGGTTTTCCATTCCTTGTTGGATATGGGATTCGGTGAGTGTATCAACCGAACTTGTAGCCTCGTCCATGATGAAAATATCAGGTTTTCGAAGCAGCGCGCGGGCGAGGCTGATGAGTTGTTTCTGCCCCACGGAAAGCAAGTTGCCTCCTTCGCCCACCTCCGTTTGATATCCATGCTCGAGGGCAGATATGAAATGGTCAGCCCCGGCCAGAGAGGCAGCCCGGCGAATTTCAGCAGGAGTAGCATCCAATTTCCCGTATTGAATGTTCTCTTCAATGGTCCCTGAAAACAGATGAGGAGTTTGGAGGACCATCCCGATCCGGGACTGGAGGGCATGCAAAGAAATTTGCGTATAGTCAATACCCCCAATGAGTATTTTGCCCCGTCTGGGTTCAAAAAACCTGGCAATCAGGTTGACAATCGTCGTTTTGCCGCCCCCTGTCGGGCCCACTAGGGCGATCGTTTCCCCTTGTTCCACGGATAAATCAAAACCCATTAACACAGGGTCGTCTTCTTGATAGTAAAAATCCACGCCCTCAAAAACAATCTCGCCCTCTAGAGACGAGGGATCCTGAGCTTGAGGTGCATCTTGAATATCAGGTTCTGAGTCCAAAAGTGAGAAAATGCGCTCGGCAGAAGCAATGGAACGCTGCATTTCTGCGTATACGCGGGCCAGATCCTGGACGGGCCAAATCATGAAAGTGATATAGGAAATAAAAGCTTGTATCCCGCCTACGGTCATTAAACCTACTTCGACCTGTAAGCCGCCATACCAGATTACGCTGCCCAAAGCCAAAGAACTTACCAGCAAAACAGCAGGCAAAAAGAGGGCAGAAAGCCAGGCAGCCCGATATCCAGCATGATACATTTCATCCGTTAACTCTTGGAACTCCTCCATATTTTGTTGTTCGCGGCTGAAAGCTTTCGCGACGCGAACACCGGTTATGTTTTCATTGTAGGCACCTGTGATTTGAGAGTTAATTTTCCGGACTTTACGGTATTCACCAATGATCCTTTTTTTGAAAAGAGAGGCGATCACGATGAGAATTGGGATGATCGTAAAAACGATAGAGGCAAGACGCCAGTTAATGGAAAACATGAAATAGGCAGCTGTGAGGATGTTAATTACACCCCAGGTGATGTCCAAAAAACCCCAGGTGACGAGTTGGGCAACCCGTTCAGTATCAGAAGTGACACGGGACATGATCCAGCCAACGGGTGTTTCATTGAAGTAGGATAATGAGAGATTCTGAATGTGGTTGAATAGTTTCTGGCGCAGGTCATAACGAACCCTTTCCCCAAGCACACCTGCAAGGTAAATGAAACCAAAGACATTGACAGCCTGAAAGATGATCAGCAGACCATACTGTAAGATGATTTTTCTTAGCAGTGAAAAGCTGCCTTTTCCAATGCCTTCATCGATGATACGTTTGCTGAGAAAGGTGAAATAGGAGTCCAAACCAGAAACAATAGATATTGTTAATAGGAAACCCAAGACCCAAAGCCAGTGAGGTTTAACCTGGGCAAGGATGCGAAGGAGTGTTTCCGCGTTGAATGAGCCTGTGAATTCTTCTTCTTCAAAACGTGTTAGTTCGGTCATAATCTGAGTATGGGGGGTTTGATATACAAGTGGTCAAGAATTAGGTCTGATAGGATGAGGGTTGGAGCTCTTTCTGTAAGGCATCATCTATTTTCGCTTGAATGTTAAATATGTCTCGATACTTACCAGGCTTTGAAAGCAAATCCTCGTGGGTGCCTTTTTGGATGATCTCTCCCTGATCAAGGACTAAGATTATATCAGCCTGCATAAGGCTTTGGATCCGGTGGGCGATAATGAACGTAGTCCGATCAACCATCAGATTTTCAAGCGCAAGATGGATTTCAGCTTCTGTTTCAACATCCACAGATGAAGTTGCATCATCAAGGATGAGAATTTTGGGGTTTTTAAGTAAGGTCCTGGCGATAGCTACCCGCTGTTTTTGACCTCCTGAGAGTGTAACTCCTCTTTCGCCCACCAAGGTGTCATATCCTTCAGAAAATTGGGTGATCACCTCGTGGACAGCGGAGGCTTTACAGGCAGCGATGAGTTCCCGATCAGGCACATTCCGTTCTACACCGTATGTGATATTTTCTCGGATCGTCCGGCTGAATAAAAACGGTTCCTGTTCCACCAATCCAATGTGGCGGCGCAGGAAGCGCCGTGGGTATCGTTTGATATCCACACCATCCAGCAAAAGTTTCCCCTCTGTATAATCATAGAACCGGGGCAGTAAATTGACCAGGGTGGATTTCCCTGATCCGGTACTGCCTAATAAAGCGATGATTTGGCCTGGTTTGGCGTGAAAACTGATATCTTTAAGGACAGTCTCATTTGATTCATAAGCAAATGAGACCTGGTCAAACAAAATGTCACCCTCAATTTTTCCATCGGGGGGAAGGTAGTCTCCTTGGGTGAGAGGTTCTCTTTTTTCCCTGATCACCTTGAGAATGCGTTCAAAGGACACCAGGCCTGATGACATTTGGACAATTAAGCGACCCATATTGCGGATAGGCCAGATGATCCAAATCAGCATCCCGGCATATGCAATATATGTTCCTGTGCTGATCACTCCTTGGATGGCCATCCGGGCGCCCAGGTAGAAACCTGCCAGCATCTGTCCTCCGGTGAGGATATCGGATACAGGCCAATACAAAGAGTGCATAGATAAAAGTTTTTTCCCTTTTAAGAACTTTTTCCAATTTTCACGATCAAATTTATTTTTCTCGAAATCCTGGCGAGCAAATGCTTTGACAACTCGTACTCCCGATAAATTTTCTTGAAGGGTGGTGGAAAGGACCGCTTCTTGATCTTGATATTCCTCATAAGCATCCGAAATTCTCTTGAAGAATAAAATGGATAAGGTGATTGTGATAGGAACCACAGCAACCGAAAGGAAGGCTAAATTCGGCTGCAGCGTCAATAAAACGGCAAAGTTGACCACAAACAGCATCAGGATTCGACCTGCACCGATGGCTTGGTCAGCGAAAAATCGCCGCAGCGCGTCCACATCTGAAGTGGTCCTTTGGATAAGTTCCCCGGTATTCGTGCGGTCATGGTAGGCAAAGGATAAGTGTTGGATATGGTTGAACAAAAAATTCCGAAGACGACGTGTGATACTCTCGGAAGTTTCTGCTGCTAATTTTCCACTTAAGAAGGTGAAAGTACCCTGGATAAGCGCTAGGCCAAAGAAGCTAAGCACTATCCACAGGATTCTTTCTTTGATATTTGCAGGAGCAAGGAGTCTGTCAGTAAAGCGACCCAAGAGAAGGTATGTCCCGGAACGAGCCGCAGCTGCGACTCCCAAGCTGATGGTAGCAAAGATATACGTCTTGCGATAGCCTCGCATAATTTTCCATAAACTGCGCAGACGGTGATGGGTATTGGACTCGCTGATGTCTAATTCTTCTTGTTCAACCATTGATGCAATTTATCCCTTATCGTAATAATCAGTGATGGGTAAGAGGATGTTTTCATCCGTAGATATCAGACACGGCATAACAGCTCCGCTTGTGATTTCTAAAATGCTATTTTTAAATTCTTCGAATGATGAAGATGGAACGTGGAGGGTCATTTTCACGTCTCCACCAAAGTCCGCCTTGTCTTCCTTCCCTCCGAACTCACGGACCATTTTGGAAATCATCTCATAATAGGAATATGGTGAAGACAACTTGATGAGATGGGCTTTAACCTTTTTTGCTTTCGAGGTCATATTTAACAAGGAGCGCACAGCATCACTGTAAGCACGGACCAGACCGCCCGTCCCAAGCTTTGTTCCACCAAAGTAGCGGGTGATAACAACCACGACATCCCCGAGTCCGCTCCCTTCCAAAACAGCTAAGGCAGGTTGGCCTGCTGTTCCTGATGGTTCGCCATCGTCACTGGCATGCGAGATCTTTGAAGCGCCGTGTCCGATGATATACGCAGGAACATGGTGGGAAGCATCCGGATATTTCTTTTCAATGTGCTCGATAAACGCATTGGCGGAACTGACGCTGGTTGCCAATGATAAGCTGGCGATAAATCGAGAATTTTTAACCCTGATTTCCTTTTCTGGTTTACCCAGTGGGACCAAGTATTCTGACATGTTTAAATCTCAAGCTAATAGAAAATGTATTTTACAACAATCCCTGGATCATGATAAGGAATATTCATCCCTGATAACCTGATTGATCATATCATGATCATACTGATAATTGATTGAAAATGAGCAAAGATTATAAAAACTCCTTTGCCTGGTCATAAAAGATAATCGCAACCTGATTCCTTTAATTTCCAGGTTATTGGGAGATGGGTTTAATGGTAATCGTTAACTTATGTGTCAGAAGGAGAAGGCAATTAGGTTTGGCTGATATGCCAGAGGACTTTCCCGACCAGATATTCTTTGGGGATAGGTCCAAAAATCCTGCTGTCTACGCTTTGTGGGTGTGTCCCCCTGACTTCGTATAGATCCTCCGATGGATGGATCCGGGTCACTTCTTTGATCAATAAGCCATAATCGGGATGGTTGAATACGATATTGCTTCCCACGTTTATAACAAAAAAGAAGGAGCATGTTCCGATCAGAACATAATCTCCTTCCCGGTAAGTAGGTGACAGGCTGTCGCCTGTCACCTTAATAAATTTCAACATTAGAGGACAGGATAAACCATTTCCAGGGATGGGGCGTAGGGCGCTTTCGCAGTTTTCGTTTCCACACCTTTCACATCCCAGAAAATTTCCGCGAATTCGTTTACTGCATCGACCAATTGTAAAGCTACCTCGCGATCCGCTGATTGGCGGGCGCTGGATCCAAGGAGCATTATCTGGTGGACGAGGTCATGGAGGTTGGGGTTCTCATCCAATTTTTTGCCCTTCATGAAGTCACCCCAAATAATGCGGATTTCGTGTTTCGCTAGTTCAGCGTGCTCTTCCTTCACAGCTATATAACGGGACATACTGTTATCATATGCCACAGAACCTTTTTCTTCCCTTTTAGCTAAGCCCTCCATCAAGTCAATCATGCGAACCACAGTGAGAGCAGCAACTTGGGCTAGATGGGGGTCATATATGCCACATGGGATATCGCAGTGAGCCTTTGCTTTCTGGAAATGAAATATATCATCTAAAATCCGGACAAATGAATGAAACATGTTTGCCTCCTTTAAAGCGGTTTAAATAGAGAAACCCTAGTTTGATTGTACCTTATTAATCATTCTATCCGGATGTTGTTAAATGTTTATATAAAAACGATCAGAAAGATGAGGAAAGGCTTAATCTTGAGATCATTCAATGAATCCGAACGGGAATAAAAGGAAATGAGCAGGGTTATTAAATTCGCTCAGTGCACTTCTCCTTCTACTTCGCCTTCTACTTTATGATTCCAGGGATACTGCTCCGTGCCTTTTGCTGCTTCACGGGTAGCTGGATCCTGGGCGAGAAAGCCGCGATACCTATCAGGAAGCAGCTTGGCTATTTCCTTCATGATGGTCAAACTGATATCGTCCAATTGCTCTCTCCGCTCCCGACCGCGCCCTGAAACATTAAATGGGCCAAACGGTTTCCCGATATTGACATGTGCTTCAGGTCGCTTCCCCAACTTTACAGGGAAGATCTCATTTAGTCCGTAAATCCCTAAAGGCAAAATCTTGGCACCAGACCGGGAAGCCAGGTAAGCCGCTCCTGGTCTTGCTGGACGGAGAACTTCAGCCCAACTGCCACCCTCGGGAAGAATGCCCAGAATGCCGTCCTGGTCAAGGATGGCTTCAGCGGCCCGCAGAGCATACCGAGAGCCGGTTCCTCGGTAAACGGGATAATATCCGTATATTTGAGGCAGCGCTTTGACGATTTCTGGCGCGTGCGGGAATTCAGCTCCTCCCACGTATTCTATGGGCCAGGGCAAAGCTCGAACAATCGCTACCGGGTCGATGAAGCTGAAATGATTGGATACCACCAAAAGTGGCCCCCCTGAGGGAAGGTTTTCTTTTCCGGAAACACGGAAATCGGACAACAACCAAAATGCAGGGAAGGTCAGCCAACGGACGATCTTCCTGAGTAAGGTTCTTCGGGGATATCGAAATTTAGAGTTCATGAGGAAATGAAAGCCTTTCTAGGGTCGCCTACTTTTAATAAAATCAATAAGCCACCGATGAGAAAGAGGGTGATGGAACCAATGGCAATGCGCTGGCCTAGTTGTTCAGCTAACTGGGCGGTGTAACCCTGGCTCTCAAACCACCAGGCGGCTTGAGCAGCCAGTAAACCATACACGGTTGGACCGATGAAGGAAGAGGTCCTGCCGGTGACGGCAAAGAAGCCGTAGAATTCCGCACTTTTCCCTTTTGGCGCAAACATGCCCACCAACGTTCTGCTGATGGACTGCACGCCGGTGAGTGAGAAGCCCGCCAATGCGCCAATTATGTAGAAACCAATCACCGTTTGCGCGAAAATCATCCAGACAACTGCAGCAATCATAAGAAGTAAGGACAAAATTAATGTCCGTTTATAACCCAGGCGATCCCCGAGTACACCGCCGATGAAAGCGCCAAAGACACTTGTAAACTGAACCAGGATCATAAAAATAATCAATTGTTGTTGTTCCATGCCAAATAGAACTGCCCCAATAATGGACGCAAAATTCAATGCCATGAGAATGCCGTCATTGTAAATTAGAAAGGCGATCAAAAAGCGAATGTAATCTTTGTAATCACTCAATGATCGAGCGGTTTTTACAATTCTCTCAAAGCCGATAGAGATATAATTTTTTCCTTCAGGTAAAGATTTAGCAGCGGATTTTTCTTTGATCCAGAAAAATACAGGAAGTGAGGAGGCTGCAAAATACAGGGAAGTAAAGATGAATGATAAGCGGATGATGAAAGTGCCATCAAAGATGATGATCATCGGCAGGATAATCAATAAAGCTAAAATCCCACCTGCGGAACCAATAGCCCATGCGTTTCCAGAAACCCGTCCCATTTCTTCAGGATCAGCAATTTCAGGTAAAAGAGAATTATAAAAGACTTGACTGCTCCGGTATCCGATTTCTGCGAGGATAAAGAGGATCATACCTAAAACAACGTCCCCTCGCTGAACAAAGAATAAAAAACCAGTAAATAACCAGGCTAAACTGGAATAAAAGAACAAAAAGCGTTTTTTCGCAGCGGTGTAATCTGCGATCGCACCTAAAATGGGCGCGGTTACAGAGACTACCAGCATGGCGATCCCCACAGAATACCCCCACAGTTGAGATCCTTCAGCACCTCCAACAACTTCCCCTTTGAAATAAGCGGAATAAACAGCCAAGAGAATGACAGCGGCATATGCGGAATTTCCAAAATCATACAGATACCATGCCAGGTGTTCTTTATTTGTGGATTTTATTTTGTGAATAAGTGACATAAGCGCTTCCTTAGATTAAGTTTTAACTTGGACTATTATAGCAAGGATTTTGGGCAAATGGGCGCTAAACAAATAGAATGCTATGAAAATGAGTTTTCATAGCAAGTTATCTGTTTATACCCGCTCTTTTCGTCTTACCAGTAATTTCCTGATTCTGTTATGTTTTTCTCTGGTAAGGGGATAGAACCAAGCCACAATCATGGCGCTGAAAAGGAGCAAAGATCCCAGCGGTCCGGTTAGAAAACGAATAGCCTGTAAGGTGGCCGGGCTTTGCTGGAATGTCGTTATCCCAGGCGGCGGCGTCTGGTATCCAAACCAGCCAAGAATTTGTAAAGCAGTGAATATGGAAATGGCCCCGGTGAGTTTCCGTAAAAAATTTTTAGTACCGTAATAAACACCTTCATGACGTTTTCTCGTTCGGAGCTCTTCCCATTCAATGACGTCAGGAAAGATAGCTTCGGGTAAGACGTGTGCAGTTGAAATGCTGATCCCTGCCAGGATCGTGAGTATGAGGATGAGGTTGATCTGGTGGGGTTGGATAAAAATGATCAATAGTTGAACCACAGCCCAGAAGCCCATTCCTAAAAGATACGCCATCCTTTTGCTAGTACGCTGAGACAACCAGTTCCAGAGCGGGATAGCGATCACGGCTGTGATAAACATCAAGCCCAATACCACGGATTCCAAAGCCACCGGTTCTCCAAAGACGGGTATTTTGGCTGTTAAATTGCCGCTGGCGATCCAGTATGTCAAGAAAAAAGGCAGCATGAGGGCAACGAGATCAACTGTCATCCAATTTAGCATGTATAGCCCTGTAGCGAACCGGAAAGGGATGTTATCCCAAACGGTCTGGCTAATATCCTTTAATGATGGCGTTTTTTTAGATGGTTGAGGATGCCTTTCTTTGACGAAAAAGAATATTATCAGGAAAGGTAATGTGCCTAATCCGCCAAATAATCCAGCGATGATTAGATAACTTTGGGCAGGCGTGAAACCGTTCTGGATCGCCAGATTTTTTATCATCGGAGCGGAAACAGCTAATATCAGAGAGGCTAAAAGATTAAAAAACATCCGGTAACTCGTTAATTCCGTTCGTTCGTCATAATCAGGGGTCATCTCAGGGGTCAGCGTGTAAAATGGAACCGCGACCAGGGTTTGTAATGTATCGCTGATGATATAAGCTGCACTGATATGGAGCATAAGGGCCATTTGTGTTTTCCAGGGAGGAGCCCACCACATCAATAAAAAGGCGAAACCAAAGGGGATGGAGAATATTAGAAGAAAGGGGCGACGTCGCCCAAAGCGAGAATCAACACGATCACTGAGCATGCCCACAAGCGGATCATTAATCGCATCCCAAATCACGCCAATCAAGGCTGCAAAAGAAGCCATCCGGGCTTCCAGGCCGACGACATCCGTGAGAAAAATAGCATAAAAGATCTGTCTCAGCGTACCCCAGCTCGCCAAACCCCAATCGCCGCTGCCGTATATGATCTTGGTTATCTTGGATAGGCCGGGAGTTTCTTCATTCAGGGGTAATGAATTCATAGATTTTCCTTGGCGCCATGAAGGATCATTCCAACACTGTTAACAAAAAAGAAAAAGAAAAGTTACAGATCTTTCTGGTAAACTCTATGGGTTTTATACCATTCCACATTAAGCATGTTGTTTTCTCCCATGCTCTCGGTGTTATCTTCACGAACTTGCACTGTTTCCACATGTTTAAAGCCAAATTCACGGATGGTTTTTTCAAGTTCAACGTACAAAACAGCAGCTGCTCCCAAACCCTGGTGCTGGGGCAATATGCCCATGCCATTGACGTCTACATATTCGGTTGTCCTCATATCACGCCAGATATGAAACCAACCAAAAGGCCACAGCTTTCCGCGAGATTTTCTTAAGCCTTGCCAGATATTAGGATATGCAAATAGAAAACCAACGATCACGTCATTTTTGTAAACTAATTTAATCAAACGCGGATCAGCGATTGTAAGTATTTGCTGGGCAATTACTTCCATTTCATCAGCTGTGATAGGGCGGAAACCTTCTCCCCCGGAAAATGACTTATTATAGACATCGCGAATCTGGGGAGCCACATCTAGTAATTCACGCTTATTCTTAAATTTCCTGACCCAATATCCTTTCCTCTTTTTAACTAATTCAGCGATGCGGTTAACTTTTTCGGGCAATTGTATAGAGGAACTTAGATAGCCGGAATAATAATCAGAAGATTTTTCAAAACCTTGCTGGACGAGAAGATCGTGGTAATACGGGTAATTATATAAAATCCCCATGGCTGGAGGGAAGTCAAACCCTTCAACAAGCAGCCCGATCCCGTCACCTTGAAGCAAACCTTTCGGTCCATAAATTTTCTCCGCTCCTTTTTCCTTTGCCCATTCACATGCTTTTTGGAATAAAGACTGGGCGACTTCAGGGTCGTTAACGGAATCAAAATAGTAAAAAAAGGCTGTATTTATGTCTGAAACCTCATTATATTTTTGATTGTATATACCAGTTATCCGGCCGAGGGTTTGGCCATCCTGCTCCGCGATAAAAAAATCAGCTTGGGAGTGATCATAAAAAGGGTGCGATTCTTTGTCTAAAACACCTTTTATCTCCGAACGCAATGTAGGAACCCAGTAGGGGTTGTGTTTATAAAGACGGAAGGGGAAGTCGATAAAAGTATTTACATCCTGAAGATCAGTTGTGTCTATCATACGTGTGAAGACCATATGTATACCTCGAGAATTTCTGGTAAATTGGTTTATGACTATTCGCTTATATACAGAAGATCAGCTATCCGTGGGTTTCGAAAAACCCTACAGCAAGAGCTCCAGGCCCCGCATGGGTAATGATCGCGGGGGGCAGATCGCTGATCCTGGGAGGCTGGATTCCCAGATGCTCCTGGAAATAAACGGAAAGGGTTTTCGCCTTTTCGGGAACATCGGAGTGCATAATGGTCATATACCCCTTTCCTTCCCTGGGATATCGGGATACCACGAGTTCTTTGACTCTGTTAAGCGCCCTTTTCAGGGTACGTTCTTTTCCAAATGGTTCCACTTTACCATCGGTCAGAGTAAGGATAGGTTTTAATTTCAGCGCATTTCCAATGAAGGCAGAAGCGCCGCCGATTCTGCCGCCTCGAGCCAGGAAATCCAGTGTGGCAACAAGAAAAAAGATTTTCCCCTGGCGGGACAAATCCATAACATCATTTTTAATAGTTTCAATGTCTTTTCCTGCTTCTGCCCATTCTGCCGCCTTTTCCACCACAATGCCAAGAGGGCTGGCCACCAGGCGGGTGTCAACGACCTGAATGTTTGCCTCTGGAAAATCTTGAGCTGCGACAGTAGCAGAGCGCACAGTGCCGGATAGATCCGTAGAGGGGTGGATACAAAGGATGGGTTCACTGGTCGGAACAAATTGTTTGAAGTGTTTCGTAAAAAATTCAGGAGGTGGAGCAGCTGTTTTCGGTAATGTAGCTGAAGTTTTTAATTTTTCAAGGAAAGTCTGGTTGTCAATATCTTTTCCCTCAATATATGTTTGATCACCGAAGTGAATGAGTTGGGGAATGATGGGAATGCGGTATTTATCAACGATGTGGGACGGGAGGGCAGCTGTTGTATCTGCCATGATTCTGACCATAAACGCTCCTGCAAGACATTTGGCTTGGGTTTATCTTCCATATCTTAACATAGAATGTCAATTTCTAATGGCCGGATTCAATTGGGAGATCCATCAAAAATAATTATTTAAGCCTAGGATGTTGGTTTTGATGTGGAGAGCATTTTTGTATGGTAAACTTTGAGAAATGTATTTAATATTAAAGAGTAATAATGTTTTTAATCTTGAGACAAACTGACGTTTCTAATAACCGCCGGTAAAACTTGGTAAATTGGATAGAGCGCACATAGAAGCGAGGAATGAAAATGTCAAAGTACCATGTTTTTGTCATAGATGATAATGAGACAACATTAAACGCTCTTCAATTAGCCCTTGAACGTGCTGGCTTTAAAGTCACAACAGCTGCTTCATGGGAAGAAGTCGAAGAAGAGGTCAGAGTGAGTTACAAAGGCGATGAGCCATTTGATGTGGTTGTATTGGACCTTATGATACCGAAACGGTCCGGTTTTGATATATTAAGGTCACTGCAAGTCGTATTGTCTCCTATGCCGCCGGTTGTTGTTTTGAGTGCAATTACAGATGTCAATAAAAAGCTGGAGGCAAAAGATATGGGGGTGGCGAAATACTTAACTAAACCAACGACCCCGGAAAGGTTAGTCAAAACCATCAGGGATGTATTGATGTAGAAACTGGCAAGATTGATGTACAGTCTTCAAACGCTAGAACCGGGTATGAATAAGTCATTAATCACTAAGCTGCTTCGAAATTAACCTTCCGAAGACGACTGGACACATATAAATAAGTTGGTCAGGTTGATGTTTTCATTATCATAGATAACCCCCAGGATGGGTTGTTGAAAGGATGATAGAGCGGGGGTAATGGGAATCTCTTTTACAGAATCGCTGGCAGCATGGGAAGGTGCAAAACCTATTGCTTGGGGGTCATTTTCAATTTCGTTTATCAATGATTCCGGATTGGGGAGTATCAACGCGTTGGGGGTGAGGGCATGGTTTTCAAATACTTCAGAATCAAATAAAGTTCGCAAAGGATGATCTCGGGGGTACGAAAGAGGACTCATAGGATTGTCAAATTCTTGAGGAGAAATCTCCATCCATTGTCTGATTTGGCCAGTAAAGATCCTATTCAGCTCATAGGGTGAGAGGCTTTTTATTGGATTTGATGGATGTACAAAAAACTTGATCCCTATTTCACCCAGAGAGACTATCGTTGTTTCAGCGTTCCGAAGACTGTCATTATCACCAGGAGGCCCCCACCAAATTAAACCATCTACACCTTCAATATCTGGAAAAGACGTTTGGGGCTCGTGGAGGATAAGGGAAACAGATGGCTGATCCGAGGCGCATGACAAGAGTTGGGTTCTGGTTTGCGGGGGCAGGATGGGAGAAATCGCAATCTCGAGTATTTCAGGGGAGTTGACAGGAACAGGCGCAGAATGAGATTGGCAGCCAGCCACCGCCAAGACAAGCAATGTGGCGATCATAAATTTGCGTATAGACATTTTCTCACACAATCCATTATGTCAAAAAAATGAAAGATAGTCCACTCACGACAAGGCAATACAGGGCAAAAGGTATGAGAGATTTCTGAGAGAGGTATGATAACAACCAGCGTATGACAAAATAACCGACCAGACCAGATGTAAGAAAACCAATCATGTAAATGGGAAGAAGGGAGAACCAATTTGGCATTTGGATCAATTCAGCAACCGCCAGAATGCCTGATGCAAATAAGATGGGTACAGACATGAGGAAGGAAAAATCAGCGGCTGATTTACGAGTAAAACCTCGAAACATACCGCCGCTAATGGTGGAACCAGAACGGGAAATGCCAGGAAATAGGGCAAATACCTGGAAAAAACCTATCCACAGGGAATCCTTCCACGATATATCGGAGAGGGGTCTTGATTTTCGCTTGAAAAGTTCTGCTGTAACCAAGAAGAAAGCGGTCCCAATCAAAAAGATTGAGGCAGCTTTTGGTTCGCTGAATGATTGTACAAATACGCTTTTGAAAATTAGAGCAATCACACCGGCTGGTAAGGTAGAGAGTAAAAGGAGCCAACCCAATTTTGCTTGATCGTTATGAAAGGGTTTCCCGGAAAGGACCCCACATATGCTCGCCCGGGCGATCTGAAATAATTTCTCACGGAAATAAAGTATGACCGCAAATAAGGTGGCGACCTGAGATAAGACATCAAAAACGAAGGCTTCTTTGGTAGAAAACTGCCAGCCAAAAAGTTCTGGGGCCAGAACAAGGTGACCTGATGAAGAAACCGGGATGAATTCAGTAGCGCCTTGGATAATGCCTAAGATGATCGCTTGAAGTATAGTCATAACGGAAAAGGTAATGATAGGGGAGTATCTTGAAAGTAGCCCTCAAGAAAAGAGCTCAGTGAATTTTCAATGATCGCAGACCGAAGTCCCTGCAATAAGGAAAGCAAAACGTGAATGTTATGAATGGACAGCAGGGTTGATGCCAGGAGTTCCTTTTGTTGGACAAGGTGACGAAGGTAGGCCCTTGTGAAATGTTTGCAAGTATAACATGTACAGTCTTGGATCAATGGCGCGGGGTCTGATGCGTACATCTTTTTACTTATATTCATTCTCCCTGTTTTTGTGAAAGCTGCTTTATGGCGTGCTAATCTTGTTGGCTGGACACAGTCAAATATGTCAACTCCGCGAAGCACCCCATGGATGAGATCTAATGGTGTACCAACTCCCATAAGGTATCTGGGCTTATGAGATGGCAAATGTTTATTAACAGATGAGATGATCTGGTACATTTCTTCTTTGCTTTCACCAACAGAGAGCCCTCCAATAGCATTTCCAGGAAAGTCAAGGGAATCAATAAAGCGGGCTGATGCGATCCGCAAATCCGGAAAAACCCCGCCTTGGACAATCCCAAATAGGGCTTGGTCAGGTCGACGCTTTGCTTTCTTACATCGTTTTGCCCAAGCATGAGTCCTTTCCAGGGCCTGTTCATTATATTCCCGGTCGTAGGGATCCGGGCATTCATCAAACGCCATTACGATATCAGCACCCAGATTTTCCTGAATTTTTATGGCACGTTCTGGGGTAAATACATGACGAGATCCATCTAAATGACTTTGAAAGGTGACCCCATCTTCATTGATGGAATTGATATCACCCAGAGAAAATACCTGGAAACCGCCCGAGTCTGTGAGGATAGGCCTATCCCAGCCCATGAAGGCATGAAGCCCACCCAGCTCAGCGATCAAGTCATCTCCGGGTCGTAAGTAGAGATGGTATGTGTTTGCCAAGATAAGCTGGGTATTCAGATTTATAAGCTGGGAGGGGGTCAGACCTTTTACAGAAGCCTGGGTACCCACGGGGGCAAATGTGGGGGTTTCGATATCTCCATGAGGGGTAGAAAAAATACCAGCACGTGCGCTGCCATGCGTGGCCAATAACTGAAATCTGAAGGAATCCGACATAGTATGCCAATTATAAACGATAAACTGGGATAGATATAGAGAGTGGAGGAAAATGGAAACCAGCGCGCCATGATATAATGGCAAAGGTTATCCGTCAGTTAGAGAAGTGGCTAAAAATACGAATAATTACCAAATTTTTTATGAGGAGAAAAGATATGAAATCGATGCGGTTGCCTGGCCCCAATGCAAAAAAAATCATCCAACGTGACAGCTATTTTGTGTCGGGATCTTATCCGCGCGCCTACCCTTTCGTCATGGATCACGGAAAGGGAGCGGAAGTCTGGGATGTGGACGGCAATCGTTATCTGGACTTTGCTGCGGGGATCGCGGTTGCCAGCACAGGTCACTGCCATCCAAGGGTCGTAAACGCAATAAAAAATCAAGTGGATAAATTCATTCATATCTCCTCGGATTTTTACCATGAAATTTGGGTAGATTTAGCGGAGAAACTTGACCATATCTCACCTTTCGCACAAGAAAGGGCGACTTCGTTTATGACAAATTCTGGTACAGAAAGTGTGGAAGCTGCCTTGAAATTGGCCCGATATCATACGGGAAGAACACAATTCATTGGTTTTTTGGGTGGTTTTCACGGAAGGACATTCGGCTCATTGGCTTTTACGGCAAGCAAACCAGTTTATCGCGAAAAGTTTTTTCCACTTATGAATGGTGTTGTGCATGCGCCATTTCCCGATCCTTATCGGCCGATATTAAAGTCGAAAGAAAATGAAGGTTACGGCCAAACCGTGGTCAGATATATCGAGGAACAGTTGTTGGAAAAAATCGTTCCCGCTCAGGATGTGGCTGGCATCCTGGTTGAACCCATTCAGGGAGAAGGTGGTTATGTGGTTCCGGGAGAAGGTTTCTTTCCTGCGCTCAGAGAATTATGTGATCGGCATGGTATCTTGCTAATCGTTGATGAGGTTCAGTCGGGAATGGGACGTACAGGTAAGATGTGGGCTGTTGAGAATTTTCACGTTGAGCCAGACATCGTATGCGCTGCAAAGGGGATCGCGTCTGGCATGCCATTAGGGGCGATGATTGCCCGAGAGAGCATCATGAATTGGCCCAGCGGATCCCATGGAAACACTTATGGGGGCAATCCTGTTGCCTCGGCAGCAGCATTAGCAACGATTGAATTAATAGAAGAAGGCCTATTGGAAAATGCTGATGAAGTAGGCCGTTATATGAGGGATGCTCTGGAAGAAATTAAATCAGCACATCAGCACATCGGTGAAGTGCGGGGGATAGGTTTGATGCTGGGGGTGGATTTTGTAAAGGACAGAGCTACAAAAGAACCTGATAAGAAACTGAGGGACAAAGTAGAACGATATGCATTTGAAAGAGGATTGATCACGCTTGGATGTGGGGCGAGTACAATCCGTTTTGCACCTCCGTTAACCTTAAAAAAATCAGAAGTGGATGAAGGGTTGTCGGTATTTGAAGAAGCCATAAAACTGGCAGAAAGCTAGAAGCAGAAGAAAAAATAACTTGAATGAGGTCTAGAAGCCACCTGGGAAAGTGAGAATGCTACCTGATCATCGGATAAGACAAAGAGATTACTTGCTGGAGATCGCTCGAGCGCTGACCCAGGAGCTCAATCTAGATAAACTTTTAGAGAGAATATTAAAACTAGCTACTGAGATGCTGGCAGGAGAGGCTGGGATCATCGCCCTCCGGGGAGACCACGGGGGATGGACTGTAGGGGCATCTCACGGGATCCCCCCTACGTTTCTGGAACATATCGAACCCTTATTGAAGGAAGTTTCAGAAGATGAGGATCAATCAGGAAAAGAATTACCAGAGGTAAATCGGCTTTTACAAGTCCTCACAAAAAGGGCGAGTTTAAACTTACTAACTGGGGTGGGATTACCTCTGATTTCCAGAAAAAAAGTGATCGGGCTGATCTTCGTTTTCCGGGGCTACCAGGGAAGGTTTTCAAGTAATGACAGGGCGCTTTTACAAAGTTTTGCGGATCAAGCAGCGATCGCTGTCCGAAATGCGCAGCTGTATACCCAGGTATCAAGAGAGAAGCAGCGTTTAGATGCCCTTCTGGATTCCGCAGCCGACGGTATTCTAATTATGAGTTCAGACCACACAATCAGGCGCTGCAACCAGGCATTTATTCGGTTGTTTGGAGGCGACACAAGCGATGTTGTTGGTAAAAAGCATGACGAGGTCATTAATTGGGAAAGCAGGAGGAAGGGGAAAACGCTGGAAGAGGCTGTGCTCTCTGGCTGGCCGTTGACGCCGAATGCAAGCTTGTATGTAGAGGGGGATTTAGAACGACCGGGAGGAAGTGTCATTCCCGTGGGGATCACTTATGCACCCCTTTTGTCGGGAGAAGGCAAATTATTAAACATTTTTGCTTCCGTGAGGGACATCACTCACTTCAGAGAGGCAGAAGAGTTGAAAAGCGTATTTGTATCCGTCGTCAGCCATGAATTGAAGACGCCTGTGGCTTTGATTAAAGGGTATGTGGGTACATTACGCAGAAAAGATGTCTCTTGGGATAGCGAAGTTGTGCAAGATAGTTTAGAAGTCATTGAGGAAGAAGCGGATCGGTTGACAGATTTAATTGAAAATTTATTAGACGCTTCCCGATTGCAGGCCGGGGGATTTAGTTTGAATCTTACTGATTTAAATCTCCCGGATTTAGCGAAAACAGTATCGAACAGGTTGCAAACACAAACGGATAAACATGATATTGTTGTCAACTTTCATGATAACTTTCCTGCTATCGTGGGGGATGAGGATCGCCTGAGCCAGGTTTTATCGAACCTGCTGTCTAATGCTATTAAGTATTCTCCTGAAGGTGGCACCATTCGTGTCAGCGGGCAGTTGCGCCCAGAACAGGTGATTGTATGCGTACAGGATGAAGGTCCAGGGATCGCTGCGGAAGATATCCCCCATGTCTTTGATAGGTTTTACAGGGCCGAGGAAGCTGCTAAGAAAACCCAGGGGGCCGGTCTTGGCTTGTATCTAACCAGAGCGATCATAGAAGCTCATGATGGCAGGATCTGGGTGGAACCACGATCTGGGGAAGGGGCGCGGATTTGTTTTTCTTTACCCAGAGAAAAAACGGTTTAACATAGTGAAAAACATAAATTAAGGTGAGGTGGAGAAGATATGCCGAAAGTTCAAGCGCAGTGTCCGAATTGCCAACAACCAATCGCAGTTGAAATTACTCAAGTGGTAGATGTGGGTAAAAACCCGCAAATGAAGCAAAAACTACTCTCAGGCTCTATGAATATCATCCAATGTCCGCATTGCGGGTTTCAGGGTCAATTACCCACGCCTCTGGTATATCATGATCCGGACAAGGAATTGTTGTTGACGTACAACCCACCTGCGGCTGGCCTTTCCATGGAGGAGCGCGAGAGAAAGATGGCTCCCTTATTGAAAAAAGTCACCCAAGAATTGCCGCCAGAAGAACGAAAAGGGTATCTTTTTCAACCCCAAACGATGATGTCCATGGAAAGTCTTGTCAAGCGTGTCCTCAAAGAAGATGGGATAACAGAGGAAGATATCCAAGATCAAGAAAAAAAAGTTAGGTTGCTGCAAAAATTATTATCAAGGGATGGAAAAGAGCTGGAAAATATTATCCAGGAAAATGAAGACATGATCGACAGAGAATTCTTCATGATCTTCTCGCAAATAGCGCAACGTATGATTGCCACGCAAGACGAAGCCAATGTCAAGAAAATACAAGAATTACAGGAAAGCTTATTGGATAAAACCGAAATTGGAAGGCAAATACGGAAAGAGTCAGAGGAGCTGGAAAAGGCCAGACGAGATTTAGAGCGCATTGGACAAAGCTTAACACGTAATACATTGCTTGAAATGATAGAGAAAGCGAAAAATGAAGAAAGGGTCAAAGCGCTGGCTAGCTTAGCACGGCCTGCTATGGACTACCAATTTTTTCAAATGTTCACGGATAAAATCGAACAATTAGAAGGGGAAGAAAGAAAATCTCTCATTGAAAAGAGAAATATACTTCTGAAGTTAACAAAAGAAATCGATCAGCAGGTTGAAGAGAGAATTTCACAAGCAAAAGAAATACTTGACAATATTAGCAAAGCAGATTCCGTTCCAAAAGCTGTAATGGAAAACATTTCATATATTGATGAATTCTTTATCCAGGCCTTATCCTCGGAAATTGAGTTAGCCAAAAAGAAAGATGATAAAGATAGGCTGGAACGTTTGCAGGAAATTTTATCTGCTATTGAAGAGATCAGCACCCCCGCAGAATTTAAACTCATCGATGAGCTGTTAGAGGCTGCGGATGATGATGAAAAGCTGGAAAAGAAAATCAGCCAGCACAGTGAAGAGCTGACGGAAGAATTTATAAACAATCTGACAAACATCCTCAACCAAGTTGAGGAGCGAATGAAGGACTTAACAGGGAAAGAAAAAGAAAAACAAGAGGATGTGTTGGAAAGGTTAGAGAAAGTACATCAGAAAGTACTTAAAGCCTCAATGGAGAAAAAATTTCAGGCAGATTAGTCTGTATGAAAAAAAGTGGATTTGCCCAGAAGCTTCGCCATACCAAATTTAACCAGAACCACCAACGGGAACATTAAGTTTCATCACTGTTCGGGTTATCAAATCGGAAACCCTGACTGCGAATCGTTATGATAAACTCTTGATCGGGTTCAAGCTCAGATAATCTTTCCCGTAACCTTCGTATCAAGGCATCCAATGCCTGATCTGTTACACCTGCAGCCTCCTGTGCCCCCCACACATTTTGGATGATTTCCTGTCTCGTGACGACATTGCCTTCGTTTTTGTAAAAATAAGCCAAAAGCTTGAATTGTAATGCTGAAAGTGGTGGGGACAATTCCTGTTTATTTATCCAAACCCGATGTGATTCAAGATCAATATGCAATTTGCCACGAGGGGAAAATGTGGGGCGGCTGAAATCGTCAAAATTTAATGGTATGGTGGCATCCTTGCTCAAAAATATAAATTCTTGTGCCAGCGCTATTTGAATGACATCCCCATCTTTTAAGGAAATTTTCTCATCGATCTTATCCCCGTTGTGAAAGGTACCATTCTTGCTGTTAAGGTCTTCAAGGTAAACATTATGTGAGGATCTGATCAAACGGGAATGACGGCGAGAAACTTGCCTGTTGGGAATGATGATGTCGCAGGAATCGGTCCGTCCGATCACAAGCTGTTCATCAAGGGTCCAACGATAGCCACTTAAAGAACCACCATGTGCAATTAAAACTGGTTGGGGTTTTGTAAAATCTTCGCTCATATGAGGCTTCGTCAGCTGGTTGAATCTCAGCGCCGGATCATCCTTAAATGAAATGGATTATAATAAATATAATCAGAAAAGTGGAGAAAATCAACCGCGATTATGAAAACACTTCACAGAGCGGATGAAATTATAAAAGAAAGATATCAAATCAAGCGCGTTATCGGCCAGGGAGGGATGGGGCAGGTTTATCTCGCTGATGATTTGCGCTTGACAGGAAGATTATGCGCTTTGAAAGCGGTATCGTATGATGAGAACCTTCCTGCGGATGTCGTAAAACAAACACGGAAACAATTTGAACGGGAAGCAACTGTTTTAGCTCGCTTAGACCATCCAAATTTACCCAAAGTGTCTGACTTCTTTTCAGAAGGGGAGAAAGATTATCTGGTCATGGACTTCGTTCCAGGAAAAGACTTACGGACCTTGTTGAATGAGAAGGGGAAGCAAGATAAATTCCTCCCGGAAAGAGATGTCTTGAGCTGGGCAGATCAAATCGCGGATGCTCTTTCGTATCTGCACGCTCAAGAACCGAGCATTTTGCATCGCGATATCAAACCAAGTAATATCAAACTCACACCGAATGAAATCATAAAATTAGTTGATTTTGGTCTCGTAAAAATATTGATATCTGGAGAAAGGACAATCACAGTCGTTCAGGGTCATGGCTCAGCTTACTATACGCCTCTAGAACAATATGGGGGAGATACAGGGCATACAGACCCCAGAAGTGATATATATTCTTTTGGAGCTACAATTTACCATTTATTGACAAACCATCCTCCCAAAGAGGCTCGGCAGCGATTTCTGCAACCAAAGAATCTCAAATCGATGCAGGAATACAACCCAGCAGTAAGTCCACGGACCGATCGTGCAGTGAGAACAGCCATGAAGATCCACCCTGATGAACGGTTTCAAACTGTGGAAGAATTCCGGGAGGCCTTATTAGGCGATTGGGATCCAAAAAGACATCCCAAAGCACCGATGCCAGCCCCTGATTTCAAAGATTTTCTAAATGCATCAAGTGAGGAAATATTGGCATGGGTGGCTGTTTTGACTTTGATTATCAGTATAGTGGCCACCATGTTAAGATAGAGGTTTGAGATACTTGAATTTTTGGAACAAGAATGACAGAGCCCAACCAATTACCGCCCCCCCAAGAATGAATAGGCCGAATTTCATAGGTGCTTGATCCGAGGTAAAAAACCAACTGCTTCCGGGAAGCTTTAGGATCAGGTAATTGTATGTGAACAAGCCGCCTATGAAGGCGGAAAACCCCCATCTGATTCCCCAGCGGACAAATCCCAGTACAGCTCCGGTCTGATAAGCGATCAGCGATACTGCAATCGTTTCCAGAATGCTTAAGAACCATAGGTTCCATAGAGAAGATGATAAATCAGGGGGGGATTCTGGAGGGGTTGGGAGTTCTGGTGTGCTGTTGGGGGCCTGTGTGGATGGGGAAGAAGTATCTAGGGGTGTGGGGGTAATTTGGGTGCCGGCGATCCCAGAAACCGGGGACCCTCCTTCTACAAAAATGGAAATTTGACTGGATTCTGCAGGGGAGGAGATGGCTTGAATGGTTAAATCATTAGCCTGGTCAATGAGGTGGGAGGTAGAGGCCGTTCCATTTTGGGTCTCAACAGGTGGGAGATAATTGGTTTCACCTTCGGAAATGATAACGAACTGAACCGGTGTGCCATCGGGTACGGGGTTACCATTATGATCGATGATCATGCCTGTGTGAATGTCAATTATATCTCCTGCTTCATATACAGGAGGAGTTGGAGTAAGTTCGTTCTCGCTCAATGTCGGGGTAAGAGAAAGTGTTGGTTTATCGCCGATATATATTTGAAAAACCTGGTCTGGATCAGGAGAGGTGGCTGAAATCAGATCGTATCCGATCCCAGGTACAGATACGGGCAAAGCGCCTTTTGGCGCGGGGATTTCTTTGAATAATAAGCGCGCAGCGAATTCTATGAAGGGCGGCAATTTACTATACATCCCAAAGTAAGCGGTAACCTTAGAAATATTTGTCGCGTCCAAATAATATGGAGCATTAAAAGCAAAGACGACCAGTTTTTTATCCCGGATGAGATCCTGACGTTCAGCAAGCAGGCGATGGAGGGCTTGGGAGTTAGGACGTTCTGAGGATATCTCCAAAGCAGCTGCAACAATCCAATTGGCTTGATTGAGGGATTTTCCAACAAATTCAGTGTCCGGAGCGCCATTTAGGAAGCTGATTAAATCACTGTATGTCAACGAGGTAATGTTGTAAGGCGTGACCTGTTGACTGGAAGTTGGCCCATAGAGCCGGAGGATAGCTTCTTTTAGCGCATTTCTTTCCAGGGAAGGTTCTTCGGGACAGGTTCCACATGGTTTTCGTGGTGAAGTGTCCGTGATGATCACAATCCTCTCATCTTTCTGAGGTGGGTTAGGCAGTAGATTGTTTAATTCAGGAAGCTCAGGGCTGATCAATGTTGCGGATTGGCGGGCTATTTCATTTGCAGTTTCTGTGTTTTCGCCAATTTCTGACAACAAACCGTGAGAGCGTAAAACATGCGTGATATTAAATTCATCATATATGGTGAATTTCATCGTTAATATCCTGAGAACGGATTCATCCACCCTGTCCGCGAAAGCTTGATCCTCCTGATACTTTTTTGAGAAAAAAAGCAGAGTATCCTGGATAGCCGTGAAACGATTTTGGCTTTGATCCTCTGGAAAATCACCCAGATAGAGGATGTCATTACCAGCCATGAAAGCATCCAATGCTACCCGGCGAATATTTAACGTTTCTGCGGCAGGGTCGTATAATTTGTGGAGGGCCTGACTCCCCAAATTGTCGCTGATCAAAACACCAGAATCCTGGCGCCATATTTGAAGAGGGGACAGACCCATAAGCAATTGAAACGCCTGGAGGTCTAAACTGATAGGCCTGGTTGTGGAACGGATATTTCCTTGTAGACCCTGATAGCGGATATGGGAGGTAAGAAGCGCATCCACAGTATGCTCTGGGGAAGGGGCATTTCCTGTGACATCAAAAAAAGGCGCAAGATCAATTTGTTTTAATTGTTCCAATGATTTTCGGACTGTAGCTATTTCTTTTTTGGGTAAACGGTCTGAGCTTCCAAGTCCCGGGAAGTATTTTCCGACCACCTTGATATTGTTTTGGCTTCCTTCATGAACGCCTTTTATGTATGCCTGACCCATTTGTCCAACCCAATATGGGTCTCCTCCAAAAGAGCGTACTCCCAGATCGCTGGGCTGCCCCGGTTTGGGTTCAGACAGCACATCCAACGAAGGCCCAAGAAGGAGGTTGATGCCCAATATTGAGAGCTCCCTGCCAATCTGTTTGCCGACATCTTCAGCCAAGGATGGATCCCAGGTCGCACCGATGGCCAGTTGGCTTGGGATAGGGCTGAGCCCATCCAGAATCTGAGAATAATTAGATTTATTCCCCTCTTGAGAAAGCCCAATTAGTAAAGGGATATATGCAGGTGAGGGAGAATTTACTCCACCACTGGATTCTTGAGCATTTTGAGAGCCTTCATATTCGTTTAATTGGATATTATTGTTCAGAGCCCATACATCCTCAAGACCGTTTTCATCATTCAAAATGTTTGCGTTAGCACTTTTAAGGATAACTCCCCCTATATGATGATTGACTGTTAATTTGTAAATGGGGGTATTGGGGCCTGTTTCTGTCCCATTAAATGTCACTAAGAAAAGCTGTCCGACCCTTTCCTGGGGGCTGAGTCTTTCCAAAAGCGAAGCAGCTTTTTGTTGTGCTGAACGTTTGCCTGGCGAGGCTGCGGGATGAAAGGCAGGTATACACAACCCTGTTATGGTTACTATGGCGAGTAGTAACCGAAACGAATATTTGATGGCTTTCATTCTTCTCCTGAATATTATATTGACCCAAAGCCTTAATTTTGAAATTTGGAAAAAATCTTCCATGGGAGGGATTTGGCGTTATCCCTCTACCATTAAGGCATTCCGGGCTGTTCTTGGGTCATCTGTAAATATACCATCTACGCCCCAGAGATCAAGTTTGCGGATCAATTTTGGGTCATTTACAGTGTAAACAAGTATCTTTTGACCCATGTCATGAATATGGTTAATTATACCTTCAGTGACATTTTCAACTGGTATATGAAGGGAGTCAAGGGAGACGAAATAAGATAACCCTTTATGAACGATGGATAAACTTTGAGGATATTGCAATAATAATCCCTTACCAAGTGAGGGGAGGAGATGATTTACCTGAATGAGAGCAATGGGATTAAAGGATGAGATGGTGACCTGGGATTGAAGATTGAATTTCTTGATCAGCGAGATGACTTTCTCAGGAAGATTGTTAAATGGTTGAAAGAAATTTTTTATTTCAATGTGATAGAAAGTCTGATTGCCGAACTTTTCAAATATTTCCTCTAATGTGGGAATGCGCTGACCTTGAAATGAGGGATCAAAATAAGTTCCCGCATCGAGAGATTTGAGTTCTGCCAAGGTTTTTTTGTTTACTTTGCCTTTTCCATTTGTGGTTCTTTTCAGCGTGAGGTCATGAAAGGCAATCACATGTTTATCTTTCGTGAGCCGAACATCCAATTCAATCGCATCTGCACGCAGCTTCAGGGCTAAATCAAAGGCTGCCAGCGTATTTTCTGGAGCCTGAGAACTCGCACCTCGATGCGCGATGAGCACTGGCGAAGAGGGTTGATCAAATGCATAACCCATGAGTCCCCTATGGGTCCTTATAATTCGACGAAGAATGCATTCGCAGCCCGATCAAGCAAATCCCTTGTCATCTCGGGCTTACAATTCAGGAATTTGGAGATGTCAATAATATGGTCGCAGATTTCTTTAGGGTGAGAACCTCGAAGGTTTCTTTCCTTTTTAAGGTACCATTTTTTAATTAAATAAGCTAAGTTTTCATCATTAAATGGTATATTTCTTTTTTTAGCGGCACTTTTAAAAATAGACCTGTAATCTTCAAAAGAAGGATCCCCAATTTTGATTTTATGTCTCAACCTGCGAAGGAAGGCTTCGTCAACAAGGTCTTTCGGCGGCAGGTTCGTGGAAAACACAATTAATTCATTAAAAGGGACCTCTACTTTACGGCCTGTATGGAGAGTCAGAAAATCGATTTGATTTTCGAGAGGGACAATCCAGCGATTGAGCAAGTCTGTGGGGCGAACCATTTGCCTACCAAAGTCATCTACCAGGAGTAACCCGCCAGCAGCCTTTAGTTGGAATGGAGCCTCATAAAATTTTGTTGTGTCATTGAAGACAAGGTCAAGATCAGTTAGCGTCAATTCTCCGCCCACAACAATAAATGGGCGTTTAATATGAACCCATCTTAAATCGCGACGAAGCCCTGTCTTTAGATTCCCGGTGCCGGATTCATTCACCTCTTCAGTCTCTATCCGCTGGTGATTTACGGAATCATATAATTTCACTACATGACCTTCAATGTATAAAGAATAAGGGATAAATATGCTTTCCCGCATGATCATGTCCCCCACTGCCCGGGCAATGCTGGTTTTCCCATTTCCCGGAGGGCCGTAAATGAAAATCGAGGTCCCCGAGTTAATGGCGGGACCAACGCGATTATATGTCTCTTCTGATAAAACAAGATGGGAAAGATATTTGCCTAATAAGCTTTTTGAGACGTTTAACTTCCCTAGACTTTGGCGGCGAATAGCTTTATTGTATTCCTCCAGGGGGACAGGGGCGGGGCCTGCATACTGACTCCGTTCTAAAGCCTCTCGTGCTCGTTTGATGCCTGCTTCAGTGATCCCATATTGATAGGAACCTTCTCCCAATCCCATACTAGACCCCTTGACTTCAAGAAACTTTTCTTTCTTGAGGGAATCCACAATGTTATCTACAACGGATGTGTATGGCAGGGAGATGCTTTCAGACAGCTCATAGCCAGTCAGATATCCCTGGAAATACAGAATTTTCAAAGCCAAATCCTGAAGCCATAACTTTGAAAGTCCAGTATCACTAATCTGGGTAATCGGGGAGGGAGAAAATTTTTCTGAAGGAGGTTTCGTGCGGACCTGGTTACGATTAGCTTCCTCGTACCGAGATGCAATCATTTTTTATTCTCCAAGAAAGGATAAATTTTCGCGATATAATGTTTTATCAATAACAATAGGATTATAGCACGGTATTATTAATTCAGTCTTCATCTTTATTAACAAAGGAGTAAGGTTCAAAAATGGAAGTGTCCGTGATTATCCCCATATACAATGAAGAAGAAACCATCCAAAAAATTATTGAAAGAGTGTGGGATACCGAAATACCCCATGAAATCATTTTAGTAGATGACGGCTCCCTGGACGGGACTCGCGATATCCTAAAACAGTATCGAGAAAGGGAAGATATGAAAGTCATCTACCACCAAAAAAACCAGGGTAAAGGTGCGGCAGTGCGGACGGGGTTAGATAATGCGTCTGGGGATGTCGTGATTATCCAGGATGCAGATTTGGAGTACGACCCTCGGGATTATCCGGAATTGCTAAAACCTATCCAGGAAGGTGTAGCGGATGTCGTTTACGGATCCAGATTCCTGGGGGCGTCGCGAAGAGTTGCTATGTTCTGGCATCTGGTCGCTAACAAACTGCTAACTTTAATGACAAACATCCTCTACGACACGATCCTGACGGATATGGAAACGGGTTATAAGGTTTTCAAAAGGGAGATCGTAGAAGACATCCCTTTGCACGCAAAGCGATTTGAATTTGAGCCTGAATTTACCGCAAAAATATTGAAAAGGGATGTAAGAATTTTTGAGGTGCCAATTACATTCAACCCGCGTGATTACGAAGAGGGCAAAAAGATTGGTTTAGCTGATGCGTTTGAAGCTGTTTGGGCGCTGCTCAAATATCGGTTTGTGGACTGAGGCTGGTCGCGGGTCGAATATCTTTTATATTTAATTGCAGACGCGAACGTCCCCGATAAATATTTTCCTCAAATTTATACAATATATCTACCCTGGAAGGCAAAGAATCAAATAGGTCACCTCTCCGAAAAGCGATTGCGTCAAAGGTGGTTGATCCATCTGAAAGTTTTAATTTCAAATGGCTGTTTTGTTTTCCTACCTGTCGGCATTTGTGTATGTGGATGTCATATGAGATAAATTGAGGTTGGGGGTTGCCCATCCCTGTCGGGGCTAACATATTTATTTGTTTGAGTAGTTCACGATCCAAATCATTAAAACTTAATTCCATATCTGCTGTGAGGGTTGGGGTGAGATCTATTTTTTCCAGTATTGTTGCAGAAAACTGGACGAGTCTGTCTTTTAATATGGGTAGGTTTTCGTTTTTAATCTTAAATCCAGCAGCAGCGGGATGGCCCCCATAACTTAAAAACAAATTTTTATTCTTGTCCAGGGCTTGAATAATATTAAACTCATCGATGCTCCGGCAAGAAGCGATCGTGACCTCATTTTCTTGTTTGCCGATGATGGCAGGCCGATGATATTTTTCTGTAAGATATCCAGCTGCTAAACCTACGATCCCTTGATCGAAATCTGGGTGAAACGCAAATAAAATAGACGGGAGTTCATCATTCACAAAGGCCATGTTCTCTGCCTTAGTTTTGACATCATGCATGAGATCTTTTCGTTTGTTGTTTAATATTTCTATTTTCTGAGCCAATAGACCCGCACGTTCCACATCGTTTTCTAATAAGAGATCCAGGGCTAAATTGGCTGAGGAAAGCCTGCCCGCCGCATTTATTCTGGGACCTAATTGAAAGCTGATATCCGACGCCTGGATGGTTTTTGGACTCAAACCAGAAACCCCCATTAAAGCAAGGATTCCCTGGCGGTGTGGATTTTTCAAATCCCTTAATCCTTTTCGAACAAAATGGCGGTTTTCTCCACGCAGGGGCACAAGATCAGCGATGGTTCCCAGGGAAACAAGATCGAGAAATTTTTCAGGTTCTAGGCGTGGCTTATGCTCGGCGAGTTTCTGGAGTAGTTTATAGGCCACTCCCACCCCCGCTAAATTTTTATTGGGGTAGGGATCCAATGGTTGATTAGGGTTGATTATCAAATCAGCTTTAGGTAGGGTATTGCCTGGTTGGTGGTGATCCGTGATGATGACATCTAAGCCGATTTTTTTTGCGTACTCAATCTCGGATATTGCCCTGATACCGCAATCTACGGTGATTAGCAGATCTACCCCTTTATTGTGCAAGGCCTGGATTGCTTTTTGGTTCAGACCGTATCCTTCATCCACCCTGTGGGGGATGTATGTAGATACGTGACCTTCTAATTCCCCAAGAGAAGACTTTAACAACGCGGTTGATGTGATTCCATCAACATCAAAATCTCCATAAATCGCGATGTGTTCCCCGTTGGCTATCGCTTTTATCAGTCTGTTTGCAGCCTGATCAATCCCCATTGGCTGTTTATCCTTGATGCCTTCAGGAAGGCGAGCATCCAAAAAACGTTCAGCCTCATCTTGCGAATCGAAACCCCTGTTATAAAGGAGCTGCTGCAAAACCGGAGGGTATATTTTTAATTTAGACCTGATTTCAGGAGGCATAGGTGGGCGAGACACCCATTTGGTTTGGTTTCTTTTCATAGAATATCGATAATATATTGGAGAACGAGGAATTTTGAGCTTATGCTTAAAAATGCAAATCAATCACCAGGCATAAAGTATAGCATATATGGAAAGAATGCATGATAGAGATAAGGGAAGGTTTTATGAAATTATTATGATTTAATATTTTAAAATTAATTTGACGGAAAAGGAGGGGCTTGCTATGATTGCTTTGGACGTGGAAAGATAAATGGAACTGATTATGAAAACCAAAATGCCACAACAAATCAAAAATTTTACTCGTTGGCTCCAACCGGGTCTGGGGGTAAAAAGATGGCTGATAGTCATATTACTGGGAAATACCTTTTTAGCTGTAGGAGTCGCATTATTTACATTAGATGTGTATCGTAAGGCACCCCAAACATGGTGGCTGCCTATCCTTTCTTTTCTATCTTTACGCCCCTTACCCCGCTTGTTGCGCGTGATAATTTTCGGTTTTGCAGGGATGGGAACCATTATTTGGGGTATTGTTGGTTTGAATAAATCATTGTTAGGCCCTTTCATACGACCTGGTAATCCCGTAGTAGAAAGTATTCAAAAATTCAGAAATAAAAAGTATGGACCCCATATTGTGGCTATAGGCGGAGGGCATGGGCTGGCTGCGCTTCTCAGAGGATTAAAGAACATTTCCCATAATTTAGATTCCATTGTCACCGTGGCTGATGACGGGGGATCATCAGGCCGCTTACGCGATTCATTAGGTATTTTACCGCCGGGTGATATAAGGAATTGTCTGGCCGCGCTCTCAAATGATGAGGAATTGTTAACGCACCTTTTCCAATATCGATTCGCAAACGAAGATGGCAGCCTTAAGGGACATTCTTTTGGCAATATATTCATTTCATCTCTAGCGGAGTTAACGGGAAGTTTTGAGAAAGCGATCGCGGAATCAGGCAGGGTATTGGCTGTAAACGGCAGAGTGCTGCCCTCAACGCTTGAGAATGTGAATTTAGTAGCCGATGTGATGGAGCCGGAGCATGGGAAAGAGATCAGGGTAAACGGAGAAAGCAAAATCACAGAAGCGGACGGGAGAATAAAAAGGGTGATGTTGAAACCCAATAACCCTCCAGCATATCCAGATGCAATCCGCGCCATACTCTCTGCTGAATTAATTGTGATTGGTCCCGGGAGCTTATTTACAAGCATCCTTCCGAACCTGCTTGTTCGGGATATAACTTCGGCTATACGCGCCAGCCAGGCTTTGAAAATATTTATCTGTAATGTTGCGACTCAAGAAGGTGAAACAGATGGATTCACTTGTGGGGATCATATAAAGGTTTTGGAAGATCATATAGAAGGCAGCTTGTTTGATATCGTCTTGGTAAACAGTGAGTCCCCTCAAAAATATAATAAAAATGTTCATGATGTGAAAATAGAGCCGGAGCTCTCCATGAACTATAATGTCTATCAAGCAGATCTGGTTGATAGGGAACATCCGTGGCGCCACGATTCTAAAAAACTGACCGAAAAACTTATTGATTTGCTGGAGGAAAGAACGGGGCCATTGATCATGCCTTAACAGAAAGATATTCGTCAGATCCAGATATAGAATCAGATACTTACAAACAGTGACTCACAAGGAAGGAAGAAAGCCATGAACGAATTCAATAAAAAGACGATAAAAGATGTTGATGTAAACGAAAAAACGGTCCTCGTGCGTGTAGATTTCAATGTCCCCATTCAAGATGGTAAAGTGGAAGATGATACGCGCATAAAAGCAGCGCTGCCGACCATTGAATATTTATTAGACAAAAATGCTGCTTTAATTCTGACATCGCACCTGGGACGCCCAAAAGGCAAGATTGATCCGGCATTATCTTTACTTCCTGTTGCAGAATATTTAGATCAATTGTTAGACACAAAGGTGACTTTCGTCGAGGACTGCCTGGGGGATAAACCAAAAAATGCAGCAAAGGATTTGAAATTTGGGGAAGTTTTGTTGTTAGAAAACACAAGATTTCATGAGGGCGAGAAACAGAATGACCCCGGAATGGCAAAAGAATTGGCTGGGTTAGCAGAGCTATTTGTAAACGATGCGTTTGGGACAGCCCATCGATCACATGCCTCAAATGTGGGCGTAGCCCAATACTTACCTGCGGTTGCTGGTTTCCTGCTGGAAAAAGAAATCAAATACCTTGGAAAAACAATCAGGAACCCGGAACATCCTTTCGTTTCAATCCTGGGAGGAGCTAAAGTTCAAGGGAAAATCAAAGTTATCCGGAATCTGATTGATAAAGTGGATAAGATCTTAATAGGTGGGGGGATAGCTAATACGTTCTTTCTGGCCAAAGGATATCAATTGGGGGACTCATTGGTGGAAGAAGATGTGGTAGGCCTCGCTGAAGAGTTAATGAAAGAAGCGGGTGATAAATTAATATTGCCCAAAGACGTGGTCATTGCAGACGGATTTAAGAATGACGCGGAAAGGAAAATGATTTCAGTATCGGATGTGCCAGACGGCTGGCAAATTTTAGACATTGGAAATCAAACCATTGATATGTATGGTGACGTCATTCAAAAAGCGAAGACAGTTGTCTGGAATGGCCCCATGGGGGTTTTTGAATTTCAGAATTTCGCCACCGGGACGTTTAAATTAGCGGAGCTGCTTTCTGAAAGCCATGCAACTTCCATAGTAGGCGGTGGGGATTCTGCATCTGCGATCCGAAAAGCTGGTTTAGTAAATCAGGTCACCCATATTTCGACGGGCGGCGGGGCATCACTTCAAATGCTGCAGGGTGAGATACTACCAGGTTTAGATGCTTTAGATAATGTGTGATATGCATCATGAATAATCATGCAAAGCATTCTGGATTACCAGAATGCTTTTTTTTTATTTTCTCGACGAATGATACAATGGGTTCGGTAAATTATTTATCGTGGAGGGTGCGAGATGAGAGAAAATGGTGCAGTCTCAGGAAGGTATTATGAGGATTTTTCGAAGGGCGAAAAGATAAGAAGTGCGGGACGAACGGTCACAGAAAGTGATATCATGAATTTCGCAGGTTTGTCGGGGGATTACAATCAGCTACATACAGATAAAATGTTTGCTCAAGAGGGGATATACGGGGAACGCATAGCGCATGGGTTGTTAATCCTGGCGATGGTAAGTGGACTGGCAGCAAGAATGGGTTTTTCGGAAGGGACTGCATTGGCTTTGACTAAAGTCGATTGGAAATTTCGAGCTCCAGTTAAAATTGGGGATACGATACACGCTGAATTCATAGTCAAACGCAAGAAAAAAGTCGAAAAGATGGGGGGAGGGTTTGTGGAATTTTCTGTACAAGTTTACAATCAGAATCAAAAAGTCGTTCAAAAAGGAACCTGGGCGATTTTGGCAAAAAATAAGCCCAGCGGATAAACGGGGTGTTTCTTCAAGGATCAGAAATTAAATCCCGGAGAGCCTCTTCCAGTTCAGGATATTGAAACGAGAAATTCAGCTGTCTCAAGCGTTTTGGAAATACCCGCTGCCCGTTGAGCACGACTGTCGAAACTTCTCCCAGAACTGTTTTCATTAGAAAGCCAGGTACAGGTAAAAAGGCTGGGCGGGACATTATTTCCCCCAAAGTTTTTGCGAAAAACTTGTTTTTAACAGGATTTGGCGCAGTCAAATTAAATACACCTTGGGCCTGGGCGTGTTCTGATAAATACTTAATAGCACTGCAAACATCGTCAATATGTATCCAGGAATACCATTGTTCTCCATTTCCAATGGGACCGCCAAGGAATAACTTAAAAGGCAGAATTAAGCGCGGTAAAGCCCCTCCATTTTCACTCAACACAACACCCAACCGAACGACAATATGGGTCACGCCTAGATCGAAGACAGGTTTTGTGGATGATTCCCAGGCCGTACAGGTTCTGGATAAAAAGTCAGATCCAGGTGGCGAGCTTTCCGTGAGGATTTCATCACCTTGGGAACCATAATAGCCAATCGCTGAGGCTTGAATGAACTTTTGGGGCTTTTGATCCACCTGTTTGATTCCTTCTAGGAGCGCATTTCCAACCTGAACTCTGCTTTTGAGGATTCTATCCTTTTTGTGTTCGGTCCAACGCGAAGGAATTATGCCTTTTCCTGCAATGCTTTCACCGGCCAAGTTGATAACGACATCAGTACCATCTAGCTGTTCAACCCAGTCGGAAACATTTTTACCATCCCAGTAAACAGATTTAACATGCCGGGGGAGATTGGATGTCGAATCAGGTGATCGACTTAAGATGATGATTTCGTGTTCTTGAGAAGCTAAAAGGCGAACTAATTTTGATCCAATTAAGCCGGTGCCCCCAGAAATCGTATATTTCATGACAAACCTTTTCTAAAGAGTAAGAGTAAAGAGTTTTGCCGATATAAATGTACTTAGATTAAGGGTAAAAGTGGCTTTTATATAATGGGAACAAGGATTAAATTTTAACTGACCTTTCCCTTCAATCGATTTAATCTATGTTCCAAGTCGGATTTGAGGCCTTGTAACTTGTGAGGATTTCCGGCACTGGAATCTATGTTAGATATTGCACAAAGCGTCCAGTGAATAGCTTCTTCATAGTTTTTTTGACGGTGCTCATAGTATTTGGCTAATTCAAGAAACGCATAAGCCTCATCGTTTTCAGCGGCTTCCTTCCAATAAGATACTGCCTTTTCAAAATTTTCAGATCTTTTATAAAGAAAAGAAAGTGTTTTCAGGCTTTCCAAGTACGAATCAGAAACAGAATCTAATCTGGCAAGGGATTCCTCGAGGAGCTTTATTGCTGTTTTCGGTTCCTGTAAGTCAGCATAGAATTTTCCCACAGATAAAAGTTCTTCCGGTTGATCAGTCTGGCAGGCAGAGCGGGGATCCAGGAGTGTGCTGATCTGATTCAAGATCCCAACCATTGAGAGGACATCCATCTCGTTGTGGTAAAAGACCTGCTTTAAAGGTTTGGGGTTTTGGGTATGGATGTATTCATGAAAGAGATCAGAAACTTGCCAGCCTGGAACGTCCTCTCCTGATCTTTCAAAGCTTAAAATATGGTATTCTATATCACCGAGCGTACAAGAGGACAGACGATTATTCCACAATCGTCGAGCTAAATGAAGCAAATCAATATGAGAAATTTGTTCCAAAGGGGGAGGCCACCGGTGAGTACGATAACGTGTCCTTAAACGCGGGAGATCAAAAGATTTACCATTGTAAGAAACAACGACATCCGCTGGAGCAAGATACTCTTCTAGGGCTGATAACTGTGCAGTTTCTTGGGCGGGATCTGATAAGAAAAATTGAGAAATCTGGAAGTGATCATCAATAAAACGACCCACACCTATTAAAAAAACATATATACCAGCCCCTCCGGATAAACCAGTTGTCTCCGTATCTATAAACACAAAATGGTCGATAGGGGTGTGTTCAAGAGCTGGTGTTTTGAGCCATTTGATAAGGGGCGGAGTGTATATGGAAGGCTGGAGCGAAACGGAACCAAGTGAGTAATCAAGCGGGTATTGCTTTTCAACAATGAAGGTATCACCGTGGGGTGTGGACTTCCAGAATCCAGGCAGCACATCAATTAATTGGTCGGGGGGAGCGTTCTTAGAGGGAGGAGAAATCCCTTTTGCTCCAGTTTGTAATCCGAGAGATTTCAACTTGTCAGAAAGGGAAGACATGCATCCATTGTACTATATGCCCGCAAAGTGAATTTGAGCGGATTTACAAAGAATGCGCAATCCTGTCCAATCCTTCCTGTAATGTATTACGGGGGCAGGCGAAATTCAAACGTACAAATCCTTCCCCGGGCTTACCAAACCAACCACCAGGGTTAAGAGCGACTTTTGCGTTTGCAAGGAAATGTTTTTGAGGATCATTTAAACCAGTCTCGCGGCAATCAAGCCAAGCCAAGTATGTGCCTTCAGGGGAAACCATTGACACCCCGTCAAGTTTCGTGGATACGAAATCAAAAAGGAAATCGCGGTTATTTTCGAGGTAGGTCAGAAGTTCCTCTAACCATGATTTACCATTCGTGTAAGCTGCCCTCAATGCTGCTTGACCGAACAAGTTTACCCCACCAACCAATCCTTGCTTGGCAGCGATAAAGCGTTTCCTGAGTTCGCTGTTTGTGATCACCGCGTATGACGCCTTAAGCCCTGCAATATTGAACGTTTTGCTGGGAGATAATAACGTGATCGTATGTTTCGCCACCTCGGGAGATAGTGTGGCAATTGGGATGTGCTTGTGCGGAGCAAAAACGATATCACTGTGTATTTCATCAGAGCAAATGAAAATATTATTTTTGAGGCAGATTTCTGCCATCGTCTCCAGCTCAGCTTTTGAAAAGACCCTGCCGGTCGGGTTTTGCGGGTTGCAGAGCATAAAAATATGCGTGTTTTCCTGGATGGCCTGTTTAAAAGAAGTCTTGTGTATAAAATATTTCCCACCTTTAGTTCGATCTAAAGGCATTTCATGTTGTTCTATTTTCGCGTGATCTGAAACATTTAAAAAAGGTCGATAGGTCGGGGTCTGCACCAGAACACCTTGACCTGGCTTCGTTAAAGCATGAGCAGCTAAATTAAAACCAACCACGACACCGGGTAAGAATACGAGTTCCTCACTCGTCACTGACCAATTATGTTCTTTCCAAAGCCAATCAACGACAGCGTCTTTTGTGCTTTGCTGAGTTTCGGGATAGCCAAATATACCATGCTGAACGCGTTCACATAAGGCTTTAATCACTGGAGAAGGTGACAAGAAATCCATGTCGGCAACCCAGAGGGGGAGGACATCCTCCGCATATCTATTCCACTTAACACTGTCAGAATCTTTTCTGTTGATATTTTGATCAAATCGTGAGGACATCTTCTCCCCTTAAATTATGCGGTAAAATTTTTGAGCTTCACATCACTTATTCCAACCTTGAAATCTCTTGCTTGAGCTTGCTGATCTGAAATCGAGAACGATTGTGGGCCTTCCTGAGAATTTGAACGTTTTTATCCAATTTCATAAATAAACGCGCCTTTTTTTGATCTGAGAGTGTAGTGTCTGAAGAAATTTTTATTTTTAAAATGTAGGTCGTCAGAGAAAGCAGGTCCTGAAAACTTTCCTGATGGTAATATAGCGAGCCCTGGTATTCATTGAGATTCAAAAATCGTCTAACTTCTTCCAGATTCAATAAAAGGCCTATGGTTTCAGACGGGGAAAGAGGGAGAAGGCGGGAATGATCAGCGAAATGGAGGGCGGTGGAAACGGCGCGGGTGAGATCACTAGGTGGAGCGGGGCGAATTTTTGGACTAATCACATGAAGGAGGGGAGCGATTCTCGATTTCAAGTGATGATAAGGAAGGATATCTAACACAGGAGAGAGGAAAATCCACAGGAGAACCGTTGTTTCAACCAGGGGTGTCACAGGTATTTTCGAAGCCCAGGAGGACTCACATCGTTTGTAGGCAGAAAGATAAGATAGAGCCTTTTCGGTTAATCGGGTCGGGGCAGTTTCCTGCTGAGATGAGGTAGAGGGAATGTGTTGGATGAGTTCTTCGTAAAACGCGGTAATGACAGCAGATTCTCCACACCCAGCTCCGTTTATGTCAGCAGGCGTTTTTTGAATTGCGAAGGATAAGACACTTTCCAGTAATTCGCTGGATGCTTTAAAACGGGCTTTTTGAAGCGCCCCAGCAAAATCATGGGTACCAGATCCCGCCAGCTGTTTATGGGCCAACGCATATGCATTATCATCTGTGTCCGTGACCTGCCTGAAGTCCAGGTATACACGGTAATCATAAGCGCTTAACTCCACTTCTAAGCCATACTTGAAAAAATCTTCGGTAGAGCGTATATAGCTCAACCCCGAAATGTGGTCTTTAAATATTACAAAGGATTGGGGAACTTTTTCTAAACCGAGCGCAGAACCGAGGTTTTGTTTGTCATCACCGATATCGATAGAGCGCTTTATGGTACCCTTGCATTCTCCCCACTTATTATGAAAAAGAATCAACGCGTTCTCCGCACCATCACGATTCGTATATGCATATACATCATCATTGATGGTATTTTCTTCTTCGACGAAATCAAAAAAGTTAAAGTGTTTTACCCCAGAGAAGAGCCGGCGTTTTTGTAAGAGGGGAAAGATTTCCCGTTCATGTCTTGAAATTAAATCTTGATTGGGGGATTCATCGTAATAAGCTCTGTCATATTCCATGCCGTATTTTTCATGGAGGCCTTCAATTTGCCCATGACCAAACATGGGGAGACCGGGCAATGTGGCCATCATCACACAGACCCCAAAATACTTGCCTCCTTCGCCAAATTGCGAGATCGCTGTATCTTCATCTGGGTTGTTCATGAAATTCACATAGCGTTTGAGAATTCGAGGATCGTGGTCTAACGTTTTTTTGATGACGTTCCGGAATTTTGCGTTCTTTTCATCTCGAAGCATATGCATGAAAGCGCTGTTGTAAACCCTGTGCATTCCAAGATTTCGAACGAAATAACCTTCCATCATCCAAAAAGCTTCTGCGATAAGCAAGGTTTCTGGCTTCTCTTCTGCGATTCGTTGAACGACCTGCCGCCAAAATTCTTGTGGAAACAAGACGTCGAATTCCTCTTTAGTCATACCAAATTCTGATCGCGTGGGAATTGCGCCTCCTGCCCCGGGTTCGGGGAACCACAAACGTTGGAAATGCCTTTTCGTTAGGGTCATGGCGGCGTCAAACCGGATAATAGAAAATTTATCTGCTACTTTCAAGATCGTATGAATGACAGCTTCTCGGACATCCTTGATCAAATAATTGAGTTGAGCGGTGTCGTTCCAGGGCATAGATGTCCCATCATTGCCATGGTAAATATATCTCGCTTGATTTGTGCGGTGATTGATGCGCTTAAATACCACAGCAGCATCTGATTTATCATAATAATGATCTTCGAGAAAAATGCTTATATCTTTTGATTCTGATAAATCAGGGCCCGTATAAGAATAATGCGGATAAGGTTTGGATTCCAAAGAAAGAAACCAATCAGGATGGTCCAGAACCCATTTCGAGTAAATACCTACATGATTGGGCACCATATCAGCAGCTAAATGGATCCCATTTTGAGATGCGATTTGTTTTAGATGATTAAAGGCTCTTTCACCACCTAAGCCCCCTGCTATTTCGTAGTCAAAAATAGAATAAGCAGAGGGAATAGCCTCGGGATTTCCGCATAAGCGCTTGATGCGCCTGGATGCAGAACTGCGCTCCCAGATCCCGATTAGCCACAAACCTGAAATTCCATTATTGGCCAAGTTTGATAGTTCTTGCTCGGGGATTTGATCAAGCCTCTTGACATCACGGGAATATTTATTGGATAGTTGATCCAGCCAAACATAAACGTTCTTGGCGATGAGGACAATATTAGACATCCAGTCGCTGTCCTGGCTGAAATGGGGCTTATTTTCATCAATGTCAAATCCCTCAAAGGGGTTTTTATGTGAAAAAGGTTCAGGGGAAGTATTTTTTGCAAACTCTCGAGCCTTGTGATCTTCGCGGATGTAATCAAGACTGCGGGTTATGGAATTTCTCATCTCATCGTCAAGGAAGTCTTGCCAGTGAGTTTTGATATAAAAAAGCTGATCAGCAAGGGAAGAAGGGTGCAGTTTATAGGGTTTTTCCAAAAAGGATAACAGGGTTTCTGAATCATCAATAGAATCCGGATCATATGTAGAGAGGAATTCTTTCATTTTGTCTATGTATGCTTGATACAAGGGAGTAGAAAAAAGTTCCTCATCAACTAAGATCTGATGAAAAGGGGCAAATGCTGGATTCGCCTCAACGATAAACAGCAATATGCTTATTTTATAAAGGTGAAACCTTTTGGAGCTCACAACGCTGCCTATGTTGCGGGGCAGGGGATAAGCAACCATAATCTCGTTAAAGATCTTTTCCAGGGGCTTTGTCCCCAATAGAGAGACCAGCCACTCATCCAATTCCGGGAATAAGTGTATGTCTACATTTTTTTCAAGCTGAGAGAGGAGATGGTAATAGATTTTACCCATGACGCCAATGGCAGCAATTTCACCTGCGCTGACATGAACTGAGCCAGAGGTGGAGTCGAGTGTTTGCAGGGCATGGGACAGCTGCCGCGCGTTAGGAATTTCCGCGTAATCAAAGCCAGCATCGATATTATATGCATGCAAGGAACCTGCAGTTAGAGGGAAGGTGGGAAAAGCTGAGCCGGGTAATTTCATTGAACATCCAGGTAAGAAAACCTATTGGTTGAATAAGGGATCACGAGAAACCTTAAGGAGAAAAAACCAACAAACAAACTTAAATTTCGTATAGTCAATACCACTTCATAATAATCTTCTTTCACACCCTAAATATAAAAATCAATTTCCTCATCAGATACTGTATATTCTTTTTCCTTAAACTTTTCTTTAGGATAAAACATGATATCTTCGAACAAGCCACTTTGGACCACTTCAATCAACCCTCTCTTTACCAATTCCAGTACAGCGAGAAAGGATACGATTACATCAGTTCTTGAATATTCTTCTCCCAAAACTTGAAAAAACGAGACTTTGCCTTTTTTTACCAAAAATGAAGCCAATAAATTAATCTTTTCTCTAATCGTCACTTTGGGTTGGGAGACTACTTTATTAACTGAATCCTTTTCACGGGCATTTAAAATAGCTTCCTGAGCAATACTCATCAAATCAGATAGGGAATTTTTACCAAAATCAACCTGTCTGCGGTCCATTCGTTGAGATGGCATCCGGATGAAGGTGTGCAGGCCGTGCTTTTTACGTTTAGATAGAAGATCTGCGATTTGCTTATATCGTTTATAAGCTAATAGTTGTTTTGCTAATTCATCCCCCGGATCTTCTTCTTGATCATCCTCAATAGTAGGTCGCGGAAGCAGCGCTTTTGACTTAATTTCCAATAATTTTGCGGCGATCAACATAAAAGCCGATACTTCATCCGGTTTTTTTACCTTGATGTTTTGCATATGGGCAAGGTATTGATTTGTCACCTTAGCCAGAGACAATTTGGTGATGTCCAACTCAGCGCTCTCTATCAAATCGAGGAGCAGATCTAACGGTCCCTGATAAACCGCAGTATGGACTTCATACGAGTGAACCTGATTGGTTGCAAATTTTAAATTCATGGATCTTATTATACTAAACAGTCCGCTTTATCTTGAAAACAAATATCCACGCCTCAACTTTATGGTTTAATAAGGATAAGTTTCTAAAGATATAGAAGTGAACGCCGCTTTATGCGTATCCAAAAATACCCTGAGGAGATAATGATGGCCGACGAACCCATACATGTTACAGATGAGGCATTCGAAAAAACAGTCATGGACGCGGATGTCCCTGTTTTGGTCGATTTTTGGGCTCCCTGGTGTGGGCCGTGTAAAATGGTCGAACCCATTCTGGAAAACATAGCAGAAGAGTACGCCGGTAAATTAAAGGTTGTAAAGGTTAACACGGACAAGCATAATACTTGGTCAAGCAAATTTGGCGTTCAGGGGATTCCCACGTTATTATTTATCGCAGAGGGTAAAGAGGTTCACCGCCAGGTAGGTGCGCTTCCAGAGAGTTTATTGAGAAAAGTAATTATTCAATTTTTAGAAGTTGTTGAAAATCAGGAATGACAACGCGTTTCGTATAGTACGTAATAAAAAATGCAGAAAATTTTACCCTTTTGGATTCTTGGCTTCAGCAGGTAAGATGATCTTGAACGTGTTCCCATCCTCCCTGACCTCCAAAGATATATCACCCCCTAACATTCTTGCAGTTCTTCTAGCAACAGCTAAGCCGAGGCCCATGCCTTCATAGCGTCTAGTTAAATAATTTTCCAGCTGCCTGAAATCTTCAAATATAGTCTCTCTCTTGTCTTCAGGAATCGGTTTCGAGCGATCTTGAATAAGGATAACAAGTTGATCGTCTGTTCGTTCTCCTTCCACATGAACCGGACTACCTTCAGGTGAAAACTTTGCAGCGTTTGACAGAATATTCCGGAAGCAAATCATCAGGCTGTCGGCATCAAATTGAGCCTCTCGGATATACCCGGGCATATTGATATGCAGTCCGATCTTCTTTTTTTCTAATTCTGGTTTCAGCAGCTGGTAGGTATTTTGAAAAGCCTCCCTGATCGGAATAGGATCTAGCTGATTTGTTGCTTTACCACGTTGGAGGCGGGAAAAGTCTGTCAGTTCTTCCACAACTCTGTGCAACTTTAACATGCTTTCATTGGCTTTTTCAAAATAGCCCTGGGCCTTTAATGCATCCTGATCGATTTCTTCTAATCCCAGTTCCAAGTATCCCGAAATCAGGTTAACCGGTGTCCGCAGTTCGTGACTCACTAATGCGATAAACGTGTTCTTCAGTTCATCCAGTTCTTGATGCCGTTTACGTATTTCATTCGGGTCATATGCGATATTATTTTCTTCCATCTTCACTCTTCATACATAACTCACAATAAATCTAACACTTCCTTTAAAACCTGTTCAGGTTGGAGATAATCCGTATTAATGATGACATCAGCATGCTTCTTGGCGTGCTGGAGCCTTTCCCTCTGTTTTTGAAAAATTGAAAATTTTAATTTCGTTCCCGTTCTTTGATTGGAGACTTGATAGGAAACATCAAGATAAATTAATATATCTGGATCTACCATTTTCTCCCACATATCAGGGACGAAAGAATGTTCTTGGGCCACATGTCTTGCCTTATATCCATGGGAAGACAAACCAGAAATTAAAGTTGATTTTCCAGCAGCACAAGGCCCAACCACCGCTATCACTGGATGCGGATGCTTCATTTTCCCAATGAATTTAAAGGTAGTTTTACAGTCATGCGCCGAATCAGATCATCGCTTCCTGAAACCACACGAAGAACAATAATGCTGATATCATCCCGGGGTCGTCCCCTCTCAAGTTTCAAAGCGTGAGAGATCAAGGAATCAGCGATCTTCTGCGGAGAAGGTGTTTCATCCTCCAATTCCACTTTCAGGCAAGTTCCGATATCCATAGATTCACCATAATAAGAACCAGCATGGACCAAGCCATCGGTGTAGGCGATCACGGTTAATCCCACCTCAAGCGGGACCTCTGTGATCATAGGTCGGGTATCTCTCCGCAAACCAACCGGGGCGGTCTCTGTCGATAAAAATTTAACCTTTTGATCATAGGAAAGCAGCACGGGGGCCGGGTTGTTGCGGGAAATGACAACGGTTCCCGTTTGCAGATCCGCAGAGACGATATTCAGGGTCGCTGAAACTCTTCCATCCCTTTCCGTGAACAAGGCATCTGATGCGGCACGGGCTGCCGCACCGTCCCGTACACCATCCGCGATAAATTGAATAACTTTTCTTACCACGAGAGATGAAACCCATTTTGCGCCTTTACCAGAGCTCTGACCATCTGCAAGAACTACAGTGACGCCACCGTTCGGTCGTTCGATGACTTCCGCAGTGTCGCCGCTGGAAGAGGTTGCGTATTTTCTAATTTTTGAGATAGCTATTTGTACTTCCATAGGACTATTTTACATCAAGTTCCCTAATATGAAAACGGATAGGCTATATTGATCTAACCTTGCATTCATCTAAAAATACTTTTGTATGAAAGGCAAGAAGATACGAGCTAAGCTCAAAAAGATCAAAAAACCTATACTGTCCGTCAATGCAGTCACCAAGACAGAAGAAGCCATAGCTGGATCCTGATTTAAAATCTCCAACAAGAGGGGTCCCAAGGTGCCAACCAAACTGGCGACAAGCATGTTCCCCAATAAAGCTAGACCCAATACCAACCCCAGATATGGGTTATCTTGCCACAATCCGACCCCTATGCCAACGATCAATCCAACCACTACTCCTAAATACATACCCACCGCCAATTGGCGGATGAGTACAGGCCAGACTTTCTTGATATCCATCTTGCCAAGCGCTAACGATCGCACGATCATAGCCACGCTTTGACTGGCTGCATTTCCACCTTGAGATGCCACCACAGACTGAAAAAAAGCCAGAACTGCAACCTGGAGGAATAAATCTTCATAATTGCTAATTATCCAAGATCCAAATAAAGCGGTGATCGTATTCAACAACAGCCAAGGCAAACGCCCTTTGAATTGCTTGAGAACATTGCTTTCGGGTTCCAGACCGGCATCCGTCACGCTTGCCAGGCGATATATGTCTTCCGTGGTTTCATCATCCATCACATCAAGAATGTCATCGTGGGATATGACACCAATAAGCCGGCCCTTTTTGGTTACAACAGGCAAAGCTGCCAGGTCATAATGGATCATCAACCTGGCTGCTTCTTCCTGATCTCGCATCGCTTCAATGCTGATCACATGCGTGTTCATGATATCTCTGATCAAATGGTCTGGAGGCGCATAGACTAGTTCCCTTAAACCCGTCACACCCACAAGGGTGCCGTCATCTTCCACCACAAACAAATAATATGGAACATCGGTTTCCAGCTCCATTTCTCGTAAATACTCAATAGCATGACGGGTATCCTCGTCGGGTTTAAGGACTAGGAAGTCTGTCGTCATTCTTCCCCCTGCTGTCTCATCAGGATATCTCAGCAGGGGAAGAACATCTTCCGGTTCGTCCATCAATGAAATGGTCCGCCTCACATCCTGTCCGGAAAGATCGCCCAGCAAATCCGCCGCCTCATCCGGATCCATATCATCAACGACATCTGCTAAGAAGGGCAGGGGTAGAATTTGGGCCGCTGAAAACATTTCCTGATCGTCCAGTTCATCAAAAAGATCCGCGACCTCCTCGATTTCTAAGTTAAGTAAAAATTCCTTCTGCTGACCCGATTTCAATTCCCGAAAGATCTTCCCCCTATCTGCAGGATGGAGCTTCCGGAACAATTCAGCGGCAGCATGATACTTTTTATCTTCCACCTGTTTCTGAATCTTATTCTGGATATTATTGGATAGTTCTATGAACGTAGTCATGATTTGGTACCCCTTAAAAATGAAAAACCTGAAGAGGAGATCCCTCTTTATTCCAGGTTTTAGCACAACATGTAACAGGACGAGCTAGAAAATTATTGAGATAGGAGGATAACTTCTACTCCTTGTTTTCTCAACCAATCAGAAGCATCTTCAATTTCTGCTGCTTTCCCTGAAATATGGATGTCCATCCAACCCTTATCTTCTTTCACATTTGCTCGTAATATGTTCACAGTGAATGAATACCGCCTTAAAAGCCGATTGATGACAGGCTCATCTTGCAATCTGGGTGGAAATTCTAAACGAACGGTTTGACTAGGCATTTTGCCTCCTCCACCACCGTTTTTTGTATTTTAGCATGAAAATCTGGTAAATGCTCAAGCTCAGGTAGACTTGAGTATTCAATGCTTATAAAATCAGGAGATATGATGGAATCAATGGAGAGTACAGGGCCCGCAATCAAATAGCTATTTTTTTAAGTCCCTTTGGCTGGCCAGCTGCCCACATCCTGCCTGAATGTCGATGCCTCTCGGTTTCCGGATTGTACAGTTTATGCCCTCTTTCAGAAGAGTGCGTTGGAAAACATTCACCCGCTCTTGTGTAGTAGAAGTACCGGAATACCCCTCTGTTGGGTTGAGAGGTATGATGTTGACATGCGCGAGCATCCCCTCTAGCAATGTGGCCAGATCTTTCGCTTGTTCCGGGGAATCGTTTACTCCCTGGATCAAAGCCCATTCAAAAGTTACCCGGCGGTTTGTAAGGGAAATATATTCTTTGCAGGCGGAGATAAGGTCAGAAACAGGATATCGGTGATTGATAGGCATCATGGATGATCTTAAGTCATCATCAACCGCATGAAGCGAGATGGCCAGGTTGATCTGCGTGTTTTCACGCGCGAATCGGTGGATCTTGGGAACGATTCCCACCGTAGATATCGTGAAACGCCGGGCCCCGAGATTCATACCTTGGCTGTGTTGGAGTCGTTGGACTGCATCCATCACTGCCTGATAATTTAAAAAAGGTTCCCCCATACCCATGAAAACGACATTGGTCAATGGTTCTTGATGGATGTTTAAACTGCGGGCAAAATATACGACTTGTTCTACTATCTCCCCGCTTGACAAATCACGTTGAAATCCCATTTGCCCTGTTGCGCAGAAATTACACCCCAGTGCGCAACCTGATTGACTGGAGATACAGACAGTGTTCCGATTCTGGCTCCGCATCAGCACAGTTTCAATAGGTGACCGATCCGGAAGGCTGAATAAAACTTTTTTGGTCTTCTGGTCCTGAGACCTGACTTGATCCACAGGTTCCAGGTGACGGAAAGTGAATGTATCTTTTAACTTTTTCCGTAATTCTAACGGGAAGGTAGTGAACTTTTGGGGACCATCCCAATATTGCTGATAAAGGCCTTCCCAAATCTGGATAGCCCGATATTCTGGCTCTCCCCAGGAGAAAACCAGATCTTCTAAATCAGAAAGTGAAAAATCGTAAATATAATTATTCATCATGGAAGAGAGATGTAAATAATGTCAGCACATCATCACCAACCAGATCGGGAGCTTGGGTCCAGTTTCGCAAATCTTCCTTCGATGTTACTCCCGAGAGCACAAGAGCGGAATGGCACCCTGCATTCTGCGCACCCAGGATGTCAGTTTCCAATCGATCTCCCACAACAAGCGTTTTTTCTGGAGAACAAGAAAGCCGATCAAATGCAACCCGATACATCCGTTGCTGAGGTTTCCCCATTACCATAGGCTGCACTCCGGATGCCGCTTCAATGGCTGCTAACACCACCCCCGCACCCGGGGCCAATCCTTCCGGAGTAGGATATGTCTTATCGGGATTCGTGCCCAGAAATGGGGTCCCTCCCCGGATAAAACGAGCTGCTTTCTCGATCTTCTTATAGGTCAGGTTGCGGTCCATCCCTGCAACGACCGCCATCGGTTCTCTCTGTCCCCCATCTTCGATGAGATAAAAGCCTTGATCTTTAAGGGCTGTGCGAAGACCTCGCTCCCCAATCATATACACACCCCCTCCCTGGGGAAACTTTTCCTTCAGATAATACGCCGTGGTCTCAGAGCTGTTGATGACCTGCCAGTTTTCAAGTTCCACACCGAAGGATTCCAGTTTCGATAGATAGTAGGTGGGTGTCCGCGTGGAATTGTTGGTCATCCCCAAAACCTTCCAGCCTCGCTCTTCAATTAATGAGAATAAAACAGGCAGATCCACCAAGGGCTGGGAACCCTTCCAGAGAACACCGTCCATATCTAAAATGATACCTTCAAGTTCACTCATCCATGTTTTATCCATACATCTTACACCTATCATATTTAAAAAAATACCCGGCTTCACAGGAAGCCGGGCCAGATTTTTCCTGTCTTTATGACTCGTCTTCTTCCTCAGTGTCCGATGTTATTGTGGCGACGTTTTTCTCCTTTGAAGGATCAAGAACTTTATCGACCAAACCATAATCCGTGGCCTCTTGCGCATTCAACCAATAATCACGTTCTGTGTCCTCACGAACCTGTTCGATATCTTTGCCGGTATGATGAGCCAGAATGGCATTGATCTGTTTGCGAAGTCTTAGAATCTCATTCGCTTGAATTTCAATATCAGTTGCCTGTCCTTGAGCGCCACCCAACGGTTGATGCATGTGGACCGTTGCGTGAGGCAATGCATACCTTTTTCCAGGTGTCCCACCGGTAAGCAGCACTGTGCCAAAGGAAGCTGTGACACCCACCGCTACTGTATTGATGGGGTTGGAAATCATTTGCATGGTGTCATAAATCGCCAGCCCTGCGTAGACCTGCCCGCCCGGGGAATTAATGTACATTTGAATCGGCGCTTCTGAGTCCTCATTGCTCAAATATAACATCTGAGCTACGATTAGATTTGCTGTCTGATCAGTAATCGGCGTGCCAAGGAAGACAATCCTGTTCTTCAAAAGCAGGGAGTATATATCATAGGCTCGCTCGTGTCTGCCTGTTTTTTCAATCACCATGGGAACGAGTGATTTTGGTATTTGTCCGGTCATCCTTCCTCCATTCATATCTGCTATCGGTTTTATATATCTTTCCTAATTTTCATCATCGATTTCTTCTTGATCTTGAATCTCTTCTGATTCCTGTTCATCTTCTTCAGAAGCCTCATCACTTTCCCCGACATCTGGCGTTCCGGAGTTCTCAGCTCCACTTTCATCTCCTTCGTCTTCCCCAGATTTTATAAACGCGGAAGTGTCTTCTCCTTTTGCCAGCGCTTTCAAGAAATCCAATGCCCGCTGGGATATCATCTGCGAGCTGAGCTGGTTTAACAAACTCATTGATTCCCTGCTGTTCATAAATGCTTCTCTTGCTTCACTGTCCTCGGGGCCAAAATTATTTTCCACAATTTCTTGGTACGTGCTGGTAACCTCTTCTGGATCAATATTCAAATCCTCTTGATCGGCAATTTTTCCTAACAGCAAACCCCGGGTGATTCGCTTTTCAGCCTGGGGGCGTATCTGCTCTCGTAAATCCTCTCGATCCATATCCTGCATATCCAGATACATCTCTAAGTCCATCCCCTGGGATTCCAGACGATTGGAAATTTCCTCGATCTCTCCATCAATTTCGTTTTCGACCATTTGGGGAGGGTACTTTACAGTGGCATCTTTTAAAATCTCCTCAAAGATGGCATCGAAATAAGCATTTTCATCCTCTCGCTCTGACTGTTGAGTGAGTTGGTCCCGGATTTGTTCCTTAAACTCATCCACTGATTCCGCATCGCTAATCGATGTGACAAACGCTTCATCTAAATCGGGCAGGACGCGCTGGCGTATTCCTTCGATCTTTACTTTATACAAGATTTCCTTCCCTCGAAGGTCCTCATCGACGCTTTCCTTATCCTCATAGCTGTGGGTGAGTTCTAAAACATCACCAGGGGAAACGCCCAGCAGCTGTCTGGAAAACCCAGGGAAAGGCCACTCTTTGCGATCATCCTCCTCTTCACTTTTAATCATCACAGGGAGGGGTTGGTTCGACATGATCCGGGCCTCTTCATCCTCCTGATCCGCATCGACGGGCCAGCCTGTGATCTCTGTGTCCACCAAACTGCCTTCTTCTGCTGGGTGGTCTACTTCTTCCACGGATGCCTGTTGGTTCAACATCCGTTCAATGACTTCATCTACCTCTTCTTCATGGATCTCGCTTTCTTCAAACGGCACGCGCAGGTCATGATAATCGCCTAATTCAACTTCGGGTTGAAGAGGAACAATAAATTCAAAGGTGGGCGGTTCCAAAGATTGAATTTCATTTAATTTACCCGGGCCGTAGGGATCATCCTCAAGTTCATCCAAAACCTTAGGATAAATGTCATCTAAGAAAGTACCCAGAGCTTGATCAATGATCGCCCCCTCACCAAGATGATTGACTATTAATGAATAAGGTGCTTTCCCGGGTCGATATCCAGGTATCTTTTTGTCTTTTGATAATTCCTTAGCTGCCAGATATTTCTCTTTTTCAAAAGCTTCCTGATCAGCTTCAACAATGATTTGTAATTGGTGATCCTCTAAATACGTTTTTTCTATGTCCAAGTGAACCTCGCTTTATATTCTGATATTAGAATAGGGGCGTCAGGGTGACGCCCCTTCTCTGGCTTTCAGATTACTCCGGAAATGGGGAAGGTGGGGGTCGAACCCACACGCCTCGAGGGCACATGATCCTAAGTCATGCCTGTCTGCCAATTCCAGCACTTCCCCTTCTGAATGAAGGCGCTAAAAAATTATAAGTCAGAGCAGGACCAGCGTCAATAAATCCACTATAATACTTTTATTAACCAAAATCCAGGGGGCAACCTTACAGCGGTTGAACACCGGCAGGAGTTAGTAAAGATGATCGATCATTTTGGTATCTTGGCTCCTTTCTATGAAAAGTTTATCAAACCCAAACCCCCTCGGGAATTGGCTGAGCATATTCAAATGCCTCCCGCGGGAAGCTTGCTGGACATTGGCGGGGGAACAGGACGAATCGCTCAATACTTTTCTGGAGACGAGACCCAAATCGTCGTTTCCGACCTATCATTTAACATGTTACTCCAAACGAAGTCAAAAAATGGCCTGCAAGCCGTTTGTTCTCATTCCGAATATATACCATTCCCTGCAGGGTCCTTTGACCGGATCATAATGGTCGACGCTCTTCACCATGTATGTGATCAAGAGAAGACAGCGAATGAACTCTGGCGTGTAATCAAACCAGGAGGGCGGATCGTCATCGAAGAACCAAATTTCAACCGCTGGATGGTCAAACTGGTTGCCTGGGGGGAGAAGATGGCCTTAATGAGAAGTCATTTCCTTACCCCCCAGGAGATTAAACGCTTATTCGATAAAAATGATGCTTCACGTTCAGTAGTCAAAGAAGGTCATATTGCCTGGGTGATCATCCAAAAAATGGATACTTAAGTAGCTTCTTGACATTGAAACCTAATACGTATCCCCAAGAATCATACTTCTTGAATACATTCTGGTTAGGGATATAGTCCAAAGGAAAATTCATGTCAAATAAGACTCGTGCAAAAAATCAGTCCATGTCGATTTTAAACCGCCTTTTTGCGGGTTATACTGGCCCTGCGTTCAACGTGCGATTCTGGGATGGTTCTGTTTGGGACATGAACCAGGAACAATCCCCGCAATTTACGCTGGTCCTTCATCATCCTGGAGCCCTGAAACAAATGTTTTTTCCTCCTACAGAACGATCGCTAGGGGAGGCGTTCATTTACAAAGATTTCGACCTTGAAGGTGATCTTTACAAAGCCTTTCATCTGGCTGATTACATCCAAAATCAAACCTGGTCTTTCAAAGACACTTTATGGTACGGGTGGAACTTATGGACACTCCCACGTAAAGATAGAATGACAGCGGGGGATGATACAAATCAAGTGCGCGGTCAAATCCACTCACCCGAAAGGGACAGACAGGCCATTTCTTACCACTATGATGTTTCAAACGATTTTTATGCGCTTTGGCTAGACAAAAACATGATTTATTCCTGCGCATATTTTTCAGAAAAAGATCTCGATATTCATACTGCTCAGGAACGAAAAATGGAGTACATATGCAAAAAATTACGACTCCAGCAAGGAGAATATCTCCTGGATATTGGCTGCGGGTGGGGCGGTCAGATTATGTACGCAGCAAAACAATATGGTGTTAAGGCTTTGGGGATAACGTTAAGTAGGAACCAAATGGAATATGCCCGGCAACAAATCAAGGTCAGAGGTCTGGAGGAGTTGTGCGAGGTTAAATTGTTGGATTACCGGGAGATATCATCAGATTTGCGATTTGATAAGATTGTCAGTGTAGGGATGGTGGAGCATGTAGGGGAAGAAAAACTGTCTACCTATTTTAATCAGGCGTTCCAATTGCTCAGACCGGAGGGTTTGTTTCTAAACCATGGAATCGCATCGATGTATACCGATCCCCACCGGGATCGCGCTTCGAAAAACAGTTTCGGCGATAACTATGTTTTCCCAGATGGGGAATTGACGTTAATCAATAACATGCTACATTACGCTGAATCCGCTGGGTTTGAAGTCAGGGATGTGGAGTCATTACGTGAACACTACGCCCAAACCCTTCGCCACTGGGTGCAACGGCTCCAGAACAAGCGTCAAAAAGCGCTGCAGCATGTAGATGAAAAGACGTACCGGATTTGGAAACTATTTATGTCCGCATCCGCCCATGGGTTCGAAATTGGAAGACTAAATCTCTATCAAACGCTGTTAGCAAAACCTACCCCGGAGGGAAGTGTGGGACATCCCCCAACCAGGGCTGATTTATACCAATAAAAGCCCCACATTGAGCCTCTGACTTATACCCTTGAGGTCTGGCCGGGTTCTCAATTAGCACGATTTTGTGGTCAATCCAAGAGCGGAAACTGTTTCTTCCACTTCCATATCTGTCAGTTTCCGGGCACTTTTCCCTTCTAATATTATGATCCTTCTTAGAAGCTCCTTATGCCATACTCATCCCCCAAATACAGGATCAGCCAGAAAACCCGAAGTCATAGATCGTTGGATTCAGGTGTAAAATTCCAGAAAAATAATTTCGTATAGTATATTATCTGGGGTCTTCTTTCTGCATAGCCATAAAAAATAGAAGCACAACAGGTATAAAAGCGATCGCCATACCAAAATATTCCCAGGGGT